>JAEEGG010000451.1_pt1 | contig 138644 bp, 111 predicted proteins | sample 9134161 | NCBI WGS metagenome assembly JAEEGG01 (sample SAMN16246543, study PRJNA631951) | gut metagenome | biome: gut microbiome; feature: rumen; material: CR-attached | host: Bos | place: Iran: Karaj | collected 2018-10
CCCACATTTTGTGGATTTGCATTATCTTATCTCGACATGTTTACATGCATCGCAATCTCTGTTGTAACTCCTGAATCCGCTGCATCAGATGATCAAAATCCAATGACCTCCCATAAATGAAGTATCGCTGCATATTGGAATAATCTTGGCGCCAGTCATCCTGAACATTCTCTGGGGGGAGGATATTAATGGTGTCAGGGTGATGTAATGAATAGTCCACATATCTTATCGCATAGTAGGCTTGTCGATGTTCGATGATGGTATTATATAATGTTTTGTCCCATTAGTGTCCCATTTTAACGGGACACTAATGTCAATATTCGTTTAACTGGGTGCAAAGATACATAATATCATTGAAAAGTTGCACCCAATTTGCACCCAATTATACGTCGTTTACCTCGCTAACTCCTCGTCTTCTTATACTCCTGCGGATAAAGGCCGGTGGCACGCTTGAAATAGCGGCAGAAGTTGGCGGTGGTGGGGAAACCGAGCTGGTAGGCGGTCTCCTTGACGGTCTGGCGGGGATACATGTCCATGATGCGCTTCGCCTGCATCGCTACGTACTGCTGAATCCACTCCAAGGGCGAGAGACCATTGCTGTAGCGTCGGAACACCTTTGAGAAATAACGCGCGTCATAGTCCATCAGCCCGGCATAGTAATTGACATTGCGGTTCTCCTTGTAGTGCTCCACCACGAGGTCGCAGAACTGCGTGTAAAGCTTTGCGGAACGGCTCTCCGTCCACTGTCTGTCCTGCTCGCGACGGTAGTAGTTGATGAACTCGTAGCCCACGGCCATGTGGGACAGGAGCATCTGCCGCCGCAGTTGCAGGTCGTTGAGGTCGTGCAAGGCGATGGCCTCCAGCAGTTCGATGATTGCCTTCACGCGCTTGGCTTGCACATCGGTCAGATGACAGTGTGGCGTGTAGTTGAACTTGTCGGAGTCGTGGCTGAAAGCACGTGCCTTCAGCTCGCTGAACATCTCGGCTGAGATGAAGACGCGTGCATAGGCATAATCGTCCGAACACGCTATGTGTCGCAATACATGGCCGGGCATGAGGATTCCAAAGCTATTCTTCTGAATGGCCAATTCCTGCATGTCGAACATGACGCGTGCACTACCGCTCACACACATCAGGACAATGAGATGCGGAAACACCATGTCAACACCGGTCTGAGAGAAACCGTGTATCTCTTTTTCCACATACACACCGTTCTGCTCAACGGCCTGTAACAACGAGGCTAATGTTTCGTCAATCTTCATGAGTTCTTGTCTTTCTTCGGCTGCAAATTTACGACTTTTCTTTCAAACAACAGCAAGAAATCACACATTTTGACAGTAAAAAGGCGAATAATGGTAGTATTTCTTGTCGAAAATAGTTGTGTATGTCAAAAAAAGCAGTATCTTTGCAGGCGAGTAGAGTGTAGTTGAACCAACAAATGAGACTTATCCATTATATAAAACTCGAGATTATGACTAAAAGAACCAGCCTGACCGCCTTGCTATTATTACTGGCGACTACATTCTGTCACGCCCGCACATTGACACTGGAAGAGGCTGACACCCTTATCCTCATATTGGTATTGTTTGTGATACTTCTCATTGTGCTGGGAGGTGTCAGTCTGCATTATAACAGGGTTGTCAGCCGGCGAAACGAGCAGCTTCTCCGAATACTCCATGCGCTGGACGACTACCGTGTCATAGCTGGCGACGGGGAACTGTCGTTGGACGAGCAGCAAGAGGCGGTCATGAAAAAGCAGCAGAAACCAAAGGCTGCCAAGACGATTCCATTGGACGAGGAACAGGCTTTCTTCGTGAAGATGGATGCCCGCGTGAACAAGGAGAAGCCCTATGCGAATCCCGATTTCGACCAACGCTCACTGGCTGAGTTTATGGAGGTCGATCTGGACACGTTCCGCAAGCTGGTGCCGCGCTATCAGGATGCCGACAGGGCGCTTGAATACATCAACTCCCTGCGTGCAGAATACGCCGCCAAGATCCTCATGGAGCACCCTGACTATTCGATGGACAAGATTGCCGGTATGTGTGGCTTCACCAGTACGACATCGTTCAACAGCGTCTTCAGATTCGCCTTCGGCATCACGCCAACAACCTATCTGAACAGTATGAGGCAGATGTTCAAGAAGAAAGCCGTCTGACAGGGTGTCAGGACACCTCAACCTCTCCCATTACTCATTAATAACCTGCAGGGCTTTCTGGACGATGTCGCTCTGCTCGTTGATAATCGCGTAGTACTCGGACATATCCCAAAGGTCGCGGGCGATGAGCGCTTTCAATTGAAGGCGCAGGTAGGGCAGCGTGCGCTGCAGCTCGTCATCGTCCTTGGCCTTGATTTTCTGTTTCTCACCTTCCTGGAAGATGGCGTCGAGGAGCGTCTGCGGCACCTCGAAGCGGTTGCGGAAGTCGGCGAACTGCGGGTAAGCCTTCTTCAGCTGCTTGCGGTTGTTGTCGACGTAGCGCAGGTTCTGCTGGACGATGATGGACTTGGCGGCCAAGTCACGGTGCAGCTTCGTGTAGCGCGTCGTGTCGAGGGGTACGAAGTGGTCGGGCATGATGCCGCCGCCGCCATAGACGACACGGTGCTTACGCAAGGTCTCGAAGCGCAGAGAGTCGGCAAAATGGATGCTGTCGCGGTTGGTCAGCTCGCCTTTCTTCAGACGGTTGCTGACGTCCATGGCATAGTCCTTCTGATTGCCCTTCTCGTAAGGCTTCTGGATACAACGGCCGGCGGGCGTGTAGTAGTGGGCGATGGTCAGACGAATCATCGAGCCGTCGGGCAGGTCGATGGGGCGCTGGACAAGACCCTTGCCGAAGGAACGACGGCCGACGACGAAGCCACGGTCCTGATCCTGGATGGCACCCGTCACAATCTCGGCTGCCGAGGCGGTATACTCGTCGATGAGCACCACCACGCGGCCGTCGCGCATCTGGCCGTTGCCGTCGGCACGGTAGTCCTGGCGCGGCACGCGGCGTCCCTCGGTGTAGACGATGAGGTCGTTCTTCTGCAGGAACTCGTTGGCAATGTTGACAGCCGCCTGCAGCAGACCGCCGCCGTTCTCCTGGAGGTCGAGCACGAGGTTCCTGGCCCCCTGCTTCTGCAGGTCGGTGAGGGCGTCGCAGAACTCCTGGTGCGTTGTGGCGCCGAAGCTGCCGATGCGAATGTAGCCCACGCCGGGCCGGATGATGTAGTGTGCATCGATGGTGTGGACGGGAATTTTGTCGCGCACGACGGTGAACGTCAGACGCTCCTTGACGCCCGTGCGAACGATGCCCAGCCGCACCTTCGTGCCTTTAGGACCGCGCAGGCGCGACATGATCTCCTCCTTCGACATCTTCACACCGGCAATGGCGCTGTCGTTGACGCTGACGATGCGGTCGCCGGCAATGATGCCCACCTTCTCCGACGGGCCGTTGCTGACGGGCTGTATGACCATCAGCGTGTCGTCGACCATGTTGAACTGTACGCCGATGCCCTCGAAATTTCCCTGCAGGGGTTCGTTCATCGACTTCGTCTCCTTGGGCGTGGAGTAGCTGGAGTGGGGGTCGAGCTTCTCGAGCATACCGCGGATGGCATCCTCGACGAGTTTCGCTTCGTCGACGCTGTCGACGTAGAGGTTGGCTGTGGCTATCTCGGCTATCTGCAACTTACGCAGCGGCGAATCCTCGCTCATGTTCACTCTCATCTGGGCGGTGGCCAGGAGGGTGTGTAGCGATAGGGCCGCTACGAAAAGAACGGTTCTCTTTAAGTTATTCATATTGGTCTTCTTCTGGACGGTCTTCCTCGATGACGAGGTTGTCGATGATGAAGTTCTGGCGTTCCATGGTGTTCTTGCCCATGTAGTACTCCAGCAGTTTCTGTACCTGGTCGGTCTTGTGGAGCGTCACCTGCTCCAGGCGGATGTCGGGACCGATGAAGCCGGCAAACTCCTCGGGCGAGATCTCGCCGAGACCCTTGAATCGCGTGATCTCGGGGTCGGGGCCCAGGTCGCCGATGGCCTGCAGGCGCTCCTCCTCGCTGTAGCAGTAGCGGGTGATGAAGTCGGTCTTCTTGGCGCCGGGCTTGGCGTCCTCGTTGGCGATGACCTGCTTGTTGCGTATCTTCGTACGACGGTTGCGGACACGGAACAGCGGTGTCTGCAGCACGTAGACGTGACCCTTCTTGATGAGCTCCGGGAAGAACTGTAGGAAGAATGTGATGATGAGCAGGCGGATGTGCATACCGTCGACATCGGCATCGGTGGCCACGATGACCTTGTTGTAGCGCAGGGTGTCGAGACCCTCCTCGATGTCGAGGGCGGCCTGCAGGAGGTTGAACTCCTCGTTCTCGTAGACCACCTTCTTGGTGAGTCCGAAGCAGTTGAGGGGCTTGCCGCGCAGCGAGAACACCGCCTGGGTGTTGACGTCGCGGCTCTTCGTGATGCTGCCGCTGGCGGAGTCGCCCTCGGTGATGAAGATGGAGGACTCCTCCTTGCGCTCGTCCTTCACGTCGCTGAAGTGTATGCGACAGTCGCGCAGCTTGCGGTTGTGGAGGTTCGCCTTCTTGGCACGCTCACGGGCCAGCTTCGTCACGCCAGCCATCGCCTTGCGGTCGCGCTCACTCTCCTTAATCTTGTTCTCCAGCACCTCGGCCACGTCCTGATGAATGTGCAGGTAGTTGTCGACCTCCTGCTTGATGAAGTCGCCGACGTACTTGTTGATGCTCACGCCGTCGGGCGACATGGTCAGCGAGCCGAGCTTGATCTTCGTCTGGCTCTCGAACATCGGCTCCTCGACGTTGACGGCGATGGCGGCGACGATGCCTGTACGGATGTCGCCGTACTCGTACTTGCCGTAGAACTCCTTGATGGTTCGGGCGATGTGCTCCTTGAAGGCACTCTGGTGGGTGCCGCCCTGGGTGGTATGCTGGCCGTTGACGAAGGAGTAGTACTCCTCGCCGTACTGGTTGGCATGGGTGAAGGCTATCTCGATGTCGTCGCCCTGAAGGTGGACGATGGGGTAGAGCTGGTCGGTGGTCATGCGGTCCTTCAGCAGGTCCTCCAGACCGTGGCGCGACAGGATGCGGCGCCCGTTGTACATGATGGTCAGGCCCGTGTTCAGGTAAGTGTAGTTGCGGAGCATCGTCTCCACAATCTCGTCGTGGAACCGGTAGTTCAGGAACTTCGTGGCGTCGGGCTCGAAGAAGATGTACGTGCCGTTCTCGTCCTGTGACGGCTCCGTGACGTCGCTCACCAGCTTGCCCTGCTCGAACACCGCACGGCGCACCTTGCCCTCACGGTACGAGGCCACCTCGAAGTGACTCGACAGCGCGTTGACCGCCTTCACACCGACGCCGTTCAGGCCGATGGACTTCTTAAAGGCCTTCGAGTCGAACTTGCCGCTGGTGTTCAGGATGCTCACCGACTCGATGAGCTTGCCCTGGGGAATGCCGCGGCCGTAGTCGCGAACGGAGATGTGCAGGCCGTCCTCGACGTTCACCTCGATGCGGTCGCCGGCCTTCATCTTGAACTCGTCGATGGAGTTGTCGAACACCTCCTTCAGCAGCACGTAGATGCCGTCCTCGGCCGACGAGCCGTCGCCCAGACGGCCGATGTACATGCCGGGACGCAGACGGATATGCTCCAAACCGGTCAAGGTCTGGATGTTATCGTCGGTATAGTCTACTGCCGACGGGCTATTGGTGGTGAGGTTGGGGTCGTCGTTCATAGGGCTTTCTTATAACATCTTCTGCGTTTATGTTGTTCGTGGTCAAAGTACATCCACTGGCTCTGCACCTTGCCGTTGGTCTCCATCTCCACATGGGTCTCGCCCCACTTGAAGCCGTACTTCTGGTAGATGGGGATGAGGTCGTAGAACAGCAGGGCGTTGGCACCCTTCGACCGGTATTCGGGCAGCACGCCGACGAGCAGGCAGTCGACGACGTCGGTCTTCTTCCACTTCAGGGCACGGAGCAGGTGCCACCAGCCGAACGGCCACAGACGGCCGTTGCGGCACTTCTGCAGGGCACGCGTCAGGGACGGGATGCTGATGCCGACGCCGATGACATCGTGGTCAGGCGTGTTCCAGTCCTCGATGATGCAGAGCATCTCCAGGTCCAGGAACTTGAAGTACATCTTCACGTACTCGTCCATCTGCTTCTCCGACATCTCCGAGTAGCCATACAGTTGACCGAACGTCTTGTTGATGACCTCGAACACACGATGGCCATACTGCCTGGGGCCGAAGACGTCGCTCTTCACCAGTTTCTTCACCTGGAGGTTATAGCGCTGCATACACAGTTCGGCCACGCGCTTCATCTTGTCGGGCATACCCTCCTTGGGCACGAAGACCTTGTACTCCACGTAGTCGTTGTCCTTTTCATAGCCCACCATCTGCTCCATCAGCTGCGGGTAGTACTCGAAGTTGTACTCCGTAGCCATCGTGCCCAGCTCCTCGAAGCCCTTCGTCAGCATACCCTCGGGGTCCATGTCGGTGAAGCCCAGCGGGCCGATGATCTCCTTCATGCCCTTCTCCCGGCCGTAGTCCTCGACGGCTGTCAGCAGAGCCCGCATGACGTCGACGTCGTTCACCAGGTCGAGCCAGCCGAAACGGACGGCCGGACGGTCCCATTGCTTGTTGTAGCGGTGGTTGATGATGGCAGCCACACGGCCCACCAGCTTGCCGTCCTTGTATGCCAGAAAGTATTCGGCCTCACAGAACTCGAAGGCGGAATTCTTGTCCTTGCTCAGCGTCTGCACCTCGTCGCTGTACAAGTTCGGTGCGTCGTAGGGGTTACCGCGGTAAAGGTCATAATGCAGTTGGATAAACGTGTCCAAGTCGCGCTTGGTCTGCACTTTCTTAATGGTAATTTCTGCCATGAGTAGTATGTGTTTTTTTGAAATATGACGCAAAGTTACACCTTTTTTTTAGAAAAAATGCATATTTTTTTGTTTTTTGTCACTCTATATGAAAAAAATACTTAACTTTGCAGCGTTATTACAGACCATGACAATTAAATCACAATTAAATACAGAGTTATAATGAACAGCAAGAAGATTATCGCCACTGCCGTTATGGCATTGTTGGCTGGTGGCACCGTAGCCGCACAGGGCCACATGAAATCCTATTCCTATGTTGAGGCTCAGGGAGGTGTTCAGATGACCTCCACAAACGCTAAGATGACTAAGCTCATCACGCCCACTGGCGCACTCAGCTTCGGTCACTACTTCACGCCCGTTGTCGGCGCCCGTCTGCACTTTAACGGACCGCAGGCAAAGAGCGGCTTCGAGGGACTGGACCAGTACTACAAGTGGAACTATGTGACCTCGTCGGCCGACCTGCTGGTGAACCTGACGACGCTCTTCACCAAGAACTACGCCAATCCGCTGAACGTCATCCTGCTGGGTGGTATCGGCCTGAACTACGCGTGGGATAATGACGAGCTGAAAGACCTGAACCTGAACCCCAGCATCGCACCCCTGGCTTGGGATGACAACCGTCTGACACACAACCTCCGTGCCGGACTGCGTCTGGAGACGAACGTGACGAAGCCTATCGGCGTGTCGCTGGAGCTGGCTGCCAATTCGCTCGACGACCGTTTCAACTCGAAGACCAACGACCGCGACGACTGGATGTTCACCGCTATGGTCGGTCTGGCCTACCGCTTCGGCTACCGCGACTATAAGCCTACAAAGGTTGTCCGCCAGGTAGAGGAAGAGGTATGGGTCGACGTTCCCGATACCATCATCGTCAAGGAGAAGCGCCCCATCGTCACCGAGGAGAAGAAGAAAATAGAAGAGGTCATCTTCTTCGAGATCCGTCAGAGCGACACCAAGGCAGCACAGGGCACCGAGAAGGCCATCAAGGACGTTGCCGATCTGATGAAGACGTCCGACGATGCCGTGTTCACGCTTACTGGCTATGCTGACAAGGGCACGGGTAATCCCAAGCTGAACCAGATGTACGCCAAGCGTCGTGCCGACGACGTGACGAAGATCCTCATCGAGGAGCACGGACTCGACGCTTCCCGTCTGACCAGCGACTCAAAGGGTGACACCGTTCAGCCGTTCGAGGAGAACGACAAGAACCGTTGCGTCATCATCACCGGCGAGGGTACGTTCAAGGTGACGAAGTACGAGGAGTACGACGTTCAGAAGGTGACCACGAAGAAGGTGAAGAATACCGTCATCCGCGAGGTGGTTGACGAGGTCTACGACGACTAAACCATAGACATATTCGTCTTGCTGCAGATCAGCAGGACATGACTCCCGTCGGCGAGGGTGGTAGCAAAGATAAAGGTGCTGCCACCCTCGCTCATTTTCAGGCGTTGGCGCAGCTGGGCTACCGTTAGCGGGAAGTTGCGCACGGTGATGTTAGCCTGCTGGATGCCGGCGAGGGCTGTGCGCAGCTCGCGCTTGTTCATGGTTGTCACGGCGTCTATATGGAACACGCGGCCGGGGAAGTCCGTCACCAGGCGGTCGCTGGTGAATAGATGGCTGTTTGATGCCAACTGGCTGATACTAAAAGCTTTGGCGATGTCATTGAAACAGCCCGCCTTCATGATCGAGGCGTTGGGCTCGTAGAGGTAGATGAAAGATGAGAGATGACAGATATGATTAGAACTGCTGGGCGATGGGTGGTATGAAAATATGGAGTCGTCGTTGACGCAATAGACGGAGAATGGTTCTGCAGGTTGCTGTTGCATCACGATAAGCAGTTCCTTGCACTCGTTCTGAACGGAGACGATATGGACCTCGCTGACATATTCGGCTCCGAGGTCGCTGACGGCCTTGCGCCAGTCGAGCATCGGCGAGAGCTTGATGATAACACGGTCGGCTTTCTCCAGAAGCAGGTCGCGCAGGGCCACGACGTCGGGCGTGCAGTCGCTGATGCCGTAGGTGCGCTGTCCGCTGTCATCACGTCGCGCAGGGTCTATATATATAAGGTTGGCGCGCGACATCCGGCGCAGGTATTCCACGCTGTCGCCACAAACGATCTCAGCCTGAAGACCGAGAACCTCGAAGTTATGGCGGGCAATGTCGCAAAGGTGTTCCTGACGTTCTACGTAGACGGCCTTCTGAAACCCCTGGGCCATGAACGAGAAGTCTACGCCAAAGCCGCCGGTGAGGTCGACGAACACCGACTTGGCGAGGGACTGTTGCGAGAGGCCCTGCTTGTAGCGGGCCGTCTGCTCGCTGGAGCATTGCTCCATGGAGAGATGTGGGGGATAGATAATACCGTCGGAAGCGGCCCATGAGGGCAACTTCCGGCGGGCTGTTTGTCTGCCGGCTATCTGGTCGAGGGCGATGGCCAGGTCGACGTCAGGGTCTTTCGTCCCCTTGAGTGCCAGTTGCCTGACGTCGTCATCGGCATGTCGGCGGATGAAGTCGGCAGTCGTTTCGTTCACTTTTACTTTTTACATTTTTACATTCTTACATTCTTCTTTATCGCATGGCAAAGAAATAGCCGCCACCGACGGCGGTGCGTACCTGGTAGACACCGGCCTCGTCGGGTGTCACCGTCAGCTGCATATTCTTATCGGCCAGCGTGGTAATGGTGCCGTCGGGGTTGAAACGGAAGAGCTCGGTGGTCTTGCCGTTCTGCTCCAGCGACCAAATGTTCTGCTGCTTGTCGTACTTGAAATAGCTCAGCTCGCCGGTGGGAGCCTTGATCTCGTAGCCGTCCTTCAGGGTGGTCACGGCATAGTAGCGGCCGTCGCTGCCCAGCACCTGCTGTGTCTTGCCGATGTTGGCGTGCATGGGGTTGTTGCCTGTCCAGAACTCGATGGTGTTCAGCACAACGGCGTCGACAAACAGACAGATGGAACCCACGATGGGGGTGAGGATGAAGCCAACGATGGCGTTGACAAACTTGTTGCTGGTCATTGTACGCTGCCACTTGGCATAGCTGTTGAACAGGCTGTAAGAGCCGATGCAAGAACTGTAGAGGAGTCCGCCAGCAAGGAGACAGCTCACTACCTTAAGATTCATTTTTTTCATTGTTGTTGGTTTTAATGGAAAATTAATGGTTTATTGAAAAATGTTGATTGTAATGTCGTTCGTGGGAATCTTTGGCCAAGAGAACAGCGGCAGCAGCTCGTCGGGCGTCAGCGGCTCCGACTCTGGCGTTAGTCCCGCCACCCTTGCCAGTATCCCGATGATGTCGGCGGCTTGATGCTTTGAGCGTAGTGCCTCCATGTCGAGGCTTCGGTCGCGCTTGGACAGTCGCTGGCCCGACGTGTTGCACAGTAGTGGGAAATGGACGAACCTGGGTGACGGCAGTCCCAGCAACCGTGCCACAAAGATTTGTTGCGGCGAGGAGAGTAGCAAGTCATGGCCGCGTACCACTTCGGTGACACCCATCAGGGCATCGTCGACGACCACCGCCAACTGGTAGGCCCAGGCACCGTCGCGTCGGCGGATGATGAAGTCGCCCACCTGACGGGCGAGGTTCACGCTCTGTGTGCCGTAGTGGCCGTCGGTAAATGTCACCGTCTCGTCGGGAACCATCAGGCGGACGGCCGCAGGACCGTCCTGGGCTGGTCGCTGACGACAGGTGCCGGGATAGACCACACGGCCATCGCTCTCGTGGGGCGCTTGTGTGGCCAACAGGTCGGCGCGTGTGCAGTAGCAGGGATAGGTCAGCCCCTGACGCTGCAGCTCCCGGAAGTAGTCGTTGTAGATGTCCGAACGCTGACTCTGGTATACCGGCTCACCGTCCCATGTCAGCCCTAGCCACTCGAGGTCGTCCATCAGCAGATCGGCATACGCCTGACGCGAACGTCCCGGGTCGAGGTCCTCGATGCGCAGCAGCCAACGGCCGCCGCGACTTCGTGCCGACAGCCACGATAGCAAGGCAGCAAACACGTTGCCCAGATGCATACGCCCCGTTGGCGAGGGGGCAAACCGTCCTGCGATACTTGGATTCTCTCTGTCCTTTCTCTCTGTTGACCGCACTTCTCTATTGCATTTTTATTCTCTCAGACCGCAAAGTTACGAAAAAAAATTGTAACTTTGCGCCAAGATTACGAATGATTAAGAAAAAATAGCATGAACGTACAGATAGAAGCAACTTGGAAGGAACAGCTGTTGACGGAGTTCGACAAGGCGTACTTCCAGCAACTGACGTCCGCCGTGAGGCAGGAGTACCAGCAGACGGCGTGTTACCCGCCGGCACGACTCGTCTTCAACGCCTTCAACCTCTGTCCCTTCGACCGGGTGAAGGTGGTCATCATCGGCCAAGATCCTTACCACGAGCCGGGACAGGCCCACGGGCTGAGCTTCTCGGTACAGGATGGCGTGGCCTTTCCCCCGTCGCTGCAGAACATCTTCAAGGAGATAGAGCAGGATCTCGGAACACCCATTCCGCCGTCAGGTAACCTGACGCGGTGGGCGGAGCAGGGTGTGCTGCTGCTCAACGCGACGTTGACCGTCCGTGCCCACATGGCTAACAGTCACTCAACACTGGGGTGGCAGCAGTTCACCGATGCCGCCATCCGTGCGCTGGCAGCTGGTCGTGAGCACTTGGTCTATATGCTCTGGGGCGGCTATGCACGCTCGAAGGCGTACATGATTCCCAAAGACCGGAACCTCGTCCTGGAGTCCGTCCATCCTTCGCCGCTGTCGGCTAACCGCGGCGGCTGGTTCGGACAGCATCAGTTCTCTCGTTGCAACGACTATCTTGCGAGCAACGGCATTGAGCCTATACAATGGTAAAACGACATGAAGATCCCTCCTATTATTGACGTTGGCGGCATACTGCTGTCGTCCGACATACTGACAGAGCACTTCTGCTGTGACTATGAGAAGTGTCACGGCATCTGCTGCGTCGAAGGCGACGCGGGTGCTCCTGTAACGCTTGACGAGATTGCCGGCATGGAGGACGCCCTGGACACCGTCTGGACGGACTTGTCGGCTCAGGCACAAGCTGTCATCGACCAGCAGGGCGTAGCCTGCACCGACCGCGACGGCGACCTGGTGACCAGCATCGTCGGCGGCAGGGATTGTGTCTTCACCTGTTACGACGGCGACAACTGCCTGTGCGCCCTTGAGAAGGCCTTCCGTAACGGCAAGACGGGATTTTGCAAGCCCATCAGCTGTGCGCTCTATCCTATCCGTGAGAAACAGTTCAGCGATGGTACCGTGGCCCTGAACTATCATCGTTGGGCTGTCTGTGCCGATGCTGTCAGGAAAGGACGTGAGGAGCAGGTTCCTGTCTACCAGTTCTTACACGAACCCCTGATACGACGCTTCGGGGAAGCGTGGTATCAGGAGCTCTGCGAAGTGGCGGAGATGCTACTCGGTCAAGAGTAACCCCCGGATTTTTCTTTTAGAAGTGCAGTCGTAAGTCGACTCCTGCCTGCAGGGGGTTGCCCTGCTGGGCAAAGGTGTGGAGACTGCCTGTTGCCGAACTCTGAACGGCGAAGGTGTTGTACTTCGTTGCTGTGAGGTTGCGTCCCCAGAGGCTGATGACGGCCTTGCCCAGCGCATAGTCGACATGGGCACCAAGGGTGGCGTAAAGCTTCTGCGAGTAGCTGTTGGCCTCGTCCCAGTAAACCTTTCCCAGACCGGCAACGTTGGCACCGAAGGTCAGACGGCCGACGGTGTAGTCGGCAGCGAAGCTGAATGTGTGTTGCGGCACGAAGGGCACGTAGTTGTCCTTGTAGTCGACTGCCACGTTAGCGCCATCGACCTTCACGCTGTCAATGTACTCCTTGAACACGGCGCGTGTAAAGCCGTAGCCGGCTGTCCAATGCAGATGGTTGTCAAAGGCAGAACCGCGCAAAGACAGTTCCACGCCGCAACTGCTACTACGGCCGGCATTGACCATCATACGGCCGAACCCGTAGTTGCCGGCCATAACGGAGAGCTGCTGGTTACGGATTTCCATGTAGAAGCCGGCGAAGTCGGCCTGCAGTTTCCCATCAAAAAGATTCAGGTGTGCGCCGAACTCATAGTTCCATGACTCCTCGGGCTTGTAGCTGATGGTGCTGGCAATGTTGTCGTACTCGAGACCGCTGTGCTCGATGTCCATGTCGCCGCGGGCCGTCTGTGCGATGCCCTGCAGCTCGGTCTGGAGAATGTCGCTGAACATCTGGATGTTGTAGCCGCCGGCACGGTAGCCTTTCGAGACGGTAGCATATATATTACTATTGTGTTGGTCTAACCGGTAGCTCAGTCCCACCTTCGGCAACAGCTGCTCGAAGCTGTTGTGCTCCTTGTGGCTCAGCAACGAGTTCACGCTGGCCTTGACGGCAGTACCCATCACGTTCTCGTCGAGTGTCATCAGGGCACTTGTGTTGTAGTCGATAGACACCTGGCTGACATCGTAGCGCAGACCGAGGGTGGCTTTCAGTCGGCTGCCGATGTTAAAGGACGACTCGTGGAACATGGCGTAGTTGTCCTGGGGCGTGCGGAACAGACCGGGGATGGTGGCCAGTTTCATCGTGATGTGGCAACCGCCGGCACGGGCAATCATCGCCTCGGCAGCCTCCATGCCCATGCGTTTGGCCATCGCGTTCAGCATACCGTAGTAGGCGTAGTCCTCTATGGTCTTCGACAGATAGGCGTTCATGTCCGGGTCGAAGTAGACGGGTGCATCGGTACGCAGTCCCTGGTGTGAGTAGTAGGTACCAAACGTCCAGTTCCACAGGCGGTTGGGCTTGCTCTTCAGCGACAGTTCATGCGTCGTAGCGTTCATCAGCTGTGCCTGTTCCATGTGCATATAGTCGGCAGGCATATAGTCGATGTCCATCAGCATATCGTCCTTCAGGTATTGCCAGCTACCGGCATAATGGACAGTGGCCCAGTCGCCGGCATACTCCATGGTGAGACCCGTCGTCAGCATATGTCGCTGATAGTTTCCCTGACGGTTCGTAGCGGGGTCGGCTACATCGCCGCTGGCCTGGTCCAGCTCGCCGTAAGGGAAGCCGTTCTGCTTCACCCACTGATAGTCGGCCAGCAGTCCCAGAGTGAATCGGTCGGATGGCTGCCATGAGAGACGTATACGGCCGCCGGCCTCGTCGGTCTTGTCGGCACGCTCGCCGGTGGTAGTGTTCTCGAAGAAACCGCGTTGTCCGTCATAGAAAGCTGCCACGGCCAGTCCCAGAGAGCTGTTCAGCCGGCTGTAGTGTGCAACTTCGGCACGACGTGTGAAACCGGTGCCGATGCTGAGCAGGGCGTCGGTGCCCTGGTAGAACAAGGGGTTCTTGGTGTAGAGACGCAACAGTCCGCCTTCGCTGTTCTGGCCGTAGAGGGTTCCCTGAGGACCGCGGAGAACGTCGGCACGCTCCAACTGAAACATGGAGAAGTTGTGCATACTCTTGCTAATCAGGGGGATGTTGTCGACATAGACACCGACGGCCGGGCTGTTGACGCGGGAGCCGATACCACGGACATACATCGACGACGTGTAACGCGAACCGTAGGCCGGCATGACAAAAGACGGAACGTACTGGGACACGTCACGCAAGTCTCTCACGTTAAGATTGTTAAAGTCCTGAGTGCCGAACTGTGTTGAACTGACGGGCTGGTGGCGCAGCAGGTGCAAGTCCTTGGGTTGCGATACGACGACGACCTCATCAAGGTCTACGACACGACTACTGTCTGTCACCTCAGCGGCACGAAGACCTGCAAGGCAGAGGGAACAGACAGTAATCAGTAAAAATCTTTTATTCATATATCATCAATCTTGTGTTGTTTATTTTGCAGCTGCAAAGGTACGCCTTTTCTGTGAGACGTACAATCCTTATTTATAAGGAAATCACACAAGATTCATCTGCCGGAATAGTCGGCAGAATGGTTGGACGGCTGATTAGCCCACCTGACTGCCGGGCTTCACGTCCTTTGTCGTGGTCACCACGCTGAGGCTCTCGTCAGCATCTACGGCCGAGAGAATCATACCCTGACTCTCGATACCCATCATGGTACGGGGGGCGAAGTTGGCCACAAAGAGGATACGCTTACCAATCAATTCCTCAGGATTCTCGTAGAAGGCAGCGATACCGGAACAGATGGTGCGGTCTGTGCCAGAACCATCGTCGATGGTGAACTGCAGGAGCTTCTTGCTCTTCTTTACCTTCTGACAATCCTTCACCAAACCCACGCGGATATCGAGTTTCTCGAAGTCGTCAAACGAGCAGGTATCCTTGATAGGAGCGGCCTTGTAGGCAGCAGCCTCGTTGGCCTTCTTGGTCGCCTCCAGCTTATCCAGCTGCTTCTGGATAACCTCGTCCTCAATCTTCTCGAACAGCAGAGCAGGCTCGCCCAGCTGATGACCAGCCTCCAAGAGGTCGGTAGAACCCAGCTGCTCCCACTCGAAGTTGCTGATGTTCAGCATCTCGCGAAGCTTCTTGCTGCTGAATGGCAGGAATGGCTCGAAGGCGATAGCGAGGTTAGCTGTCAACTGCAAGCAGATGTTCAGGATAGTCTCGCAACGCTTTGGATCAGTCTTCCAAACCTTCCAAGGCTCACACTCTGTGATATAGCGGTTACCGATACGAGCCAGATTCATAGCCTCGAACTGGGCATCGCGGAACTTGAACTGCTCCAGCAGAGCCTCAACCTTAGCCTTTACATCCTTGAACTCCTCTAGGGCCTGCTTATCTACATCCTGCAACTCGCCACAAGCAGGAACTACACCGTTCCAGTACTTCTTGGTGAGCTGGAGAGCACGGTTTACGAAGTTGCCATAAACAGCTACGAGCTCATTGTTATTACGATCCTGGAAATCCTTCCAAGTAAAGTTATTATCCTTGGTCTCAGGTGCATTGGCTGTCAATACATAGCGCAATACATCCTGCTTACCAGGCATATCAACCAGATACTCGTGGAGCCATACAGCCCAGTTACGAGAGGTTGAAATCTTATCGTTCTCCAGATTCAGGAACTCGTTGGCAGGCACGTTATCAGGCATGATATACTTGCCGTGAGCCTTCATCATGACGGGGAAGATAATACAGTGGAACACGATGTTGTCCTTACCGATGAAGTGTACCAGTCGGGTATCCTCATCCTGCCACCATTTTTCCCAGTTACCCCACTTCTCAGGCTCCTTCTCGCAAAGTTCCTTGGTGTTTGATACATAACCGATGGGGGCGTCAAACCAGACGTAGAGCACCTTGCCGTCGGCGCCCTCAATGGGTACGGGGATACCCCAGTCCAAGTCGCGTGTCATAGCGCGGGGCTGCAGGTCCATATCGAGCCACGACTTGCACTGGCCGTAGACGTTCGAGCGCCACTCCTTGTGACCCTCTAGAATCCATTGTTTCAACCAGTCCTGATACTCGTTCAAAGGGAGATACCAGTTCTTGGTCTCCTTCAACACAGGCGTAGAACCGCTGATGGTCGACTTCGGATTGATGAGCTCCGTGGGACTCAGGTCACGTCCGCACTTCTCACACTGGTCGCCATAGGCACCCTCGTTGTGGCAGTGGGGACACTCGCCCGTCACGTAGCGGTCAGCCAGGAACTGCTTGGCCTCCTCGTCATAGAGTTGTTCCGTCGTTTCTTCCACCAATTTGCCTTCATCGTAGAGCTTGCGGAACCACTCAGCAGCAAACTTGTGGTGCGTCTCGCTGGTGGTACGACTATAGATATCGAACGAGATGCCGAACTCCTCGAACGAGTCCTTGATCATCTTGTGATAGCGGTCTACAACATCTTGAGGCGTGATGCCTTCCTTACGGGCACGGACGGTGATGGGCACACCATGCTCATCGCTACCGCCAATGAACATCACCTCGCGCTTCTTCAGTCGGAGGTAACGCACATAGATGTCAGCCGGCACATAGACACCGGCCAGGTGACCAATATGCACGCCGCCATTGGCATAGGGCAGGGCAGAGGTCACGGTTATTCGCTTATAATTTTTCTGTTCCATTTTATAATAATGTGTAATTTGGGGTGCAAAGTTACTGTAAAATGAGCGAAATACCAAATTTATTTGGAATTTTACTGCTGCAAACGCGCCAAAGTGACAAAAAGTGTATGTAGGGAAAAATATTTTTCGTAAAACGATGGTAATTTCGTTTTTTCTTCGTATATTTGTACCCAAATATAACTATTATCCTCGCAAAAGAGATACTAATAACTAATTTCATACCACCTATGAAGCACATGAAACAATTATTATTTGTTGCTCTGGCCGCCATGTTTGGCATCCAGACATCACAAGCACAGGAAATCGAGTATGGCCTGTTTAATCACGTGGGGGCAGGCATCTCATTGGGTACTGATGGTATCGGTTTCGACGTAGCCGCCCCCATTACCGAGTGGGCTGCCGTTCGTGCTGGTTTGTCTTTCTTCCCCAAAATTAAGTATGATGACGATGCTGAAATCAGATCCAACAGTAAGTCGTTTACCAAGAAGAAAGTGAATATCGAAGGGGAGTTGAATGTCTGCGACTTTAAGATGCTTTTCGACTTCTATCCTATTAAGAATAGCGGATTCCACCTGACGGCAGGTGCTTTCATTGGTTCCAAAAAACTTGTCAAAGCATATAACACAGAGGAATTCCTGGCCAGGGATGAATGGGGCGTGTCGGGTATTATGATTGGTAACTACCGCGTTACTTCAGATAAGAATGGTAATTGTCAGGCAAATATTGAGGTGGCAGGCTTCAAGCCGTATGTCGGTATCGGCTTCGGTCGCGCTATACCCAAGAGCCGCATCAACGTGTCGTGTGACCTGGGTGTGAAGTTCTGGGGCAAACCTTGTGTGGGTGCTGTTACAACCACTGATTTCGGAGAAAAGAAATACACGAAAATTCATTACAAAGATCTTACCAAAGAGGATGATGAGGATCTTCGTGATGGATTAAAGACTGCAGAGAAGATTACGCTATTTCCCGTGCTGAACATCCGCCTCACCGGACGTATTTTCTAAGAAAAAAGAGTCAATAACAAAAAATACTGAAGCTATGAAAAAGTTTTTCTATCTCGCAGTAGCTGTCATGACGGCTTTCTGCACGACTGCTTGTAGCAGTGACGATGACGATAACAATAACAATAATGGTGGCGGAAATACTAAGTCTGGCATCCAGACTCCGAAGTACACCAACGAAGCTTGTAAGATTACACCGTCAAGCCCCATTCCCTTAGGAAGTGGCTACACACTTGAGACAATCGACATGGGCGAGAGCGGCCGTTGCTATTTCCTGATCAAGGACGACGAAGAAGAGACCTCTGTGTTAAACGCCAACTACATTTACGATGAAGGTGTCTATACCGTTATGGGGAAAAATGTGAAAGGTACAGTGAAGCTTGGGTCAAGATCACGAGCCAGCGAGGGGGTGAACCTGATTGTGAAGGTGACCATTATTATTGATGGTAAGACGCTGAACTGCGACACCGATATCGATGGTGGCGTTGACGCCATCAAGCTGGTCAGTTCGATCTATGGTGACCCGGATATCGTGTCGACATGGAAGGTGCGTACAAAGACTAGCGATGGATTGCCTGTCGGTTTGTTGATTGACCTGAAGGGCGACGTAAATCTGTTCAAGACCTTCAGCGGTGGCGATCTTCGAAACATCCGCAACGAGGCTGAGGCTCAGGGTGCCGAATTTACGGACTCAGAGAGGGAGGAATTCGAAAAGACCTTGGTATACGTCTCCTTCACCAAGGACTATATTACCCTTGACTATGACGACGGCACATCCGACTGTGGCACGTGGAGCTGGGCTGGTAGCGAGGCAAAGAAGTTTAACATGAAGATGTTGTCTGCCGATATGGGTAACAAGTTCATTGTCACTAATACGACGGCAGGTGTACTGTTCGACAAGGATAACGGTTTCCTGAATGTGATACTGAATGCGAACATCACGGGCAACAAGAATTACACCGCAACGCTCACGCTACAGCTTGAGCAGGTTCCTCAGGTGAAATAGTCCTGCAACGTACATTTGTGGTTTAAGATTTGGTCAGTTCGCGAAATTGTCGTACCTTTGCGGCAGTTTCGCGAACTAACTGTTTTTCAGAAGATGAAAATACTGATTGTCAATGGTCCCAACCTGAATATGTTGGGTCGACGTGAACCGGGCATCTACGGGCAGGAGTCGTTCCTTGATTTTCTGCCGCGATTGCAGTCTCGTTACCCCGACATCGAGATAGACTACTATCAGAGTAATGTCGAGGGGGCGCTCATCGATAAGATGCAGGAGGCAGGCTTCGGTGACTGCGACGGTATCGTGCTGAATGCCGGGGCCTATACTCATACCAGTGTTGCCCTGCAAGACTGCATCCGCTCGCTGAAGTGTCCCGTCATCGAGGTTCACATCTCCAACGTCCACAAGCGTGAGGAGTTCCGCCACAAGTCCATGATCTCGTGTGCCTGCCTCGGTGTCATCTGTGGCTTCGGTCTCGATAGCTATCGTCTGGCCATTGAGGCACTGATTCAAGGTGAGAAATGAACGTCATCTCTCCCCTTGAGGACTACGTTCTCGCCCATACATCGCCAGAACCCGACTATCTGTATCGGTTATGGCGTGCCACGAATGTCTACACCATCCATGGACGGATGGCCAGCGGGCACCTGCAGGGACGACTGCTGAAGATGCTTGTCCAAATGGTTCGCCCCACGAACATCCTCGAGGTGGGGACGTTCAGCGGCTATTCGGCTATTGCGATGGCCGAGGGACTGGAGTCCGGCGGAAAGGTCTATACCTTCGAGATTAACGACGAGATGGAGGACTTTACCCGTCCGTGGATCGAACAGTCGCCGGTGGCCGACCGTATCGATTTCCGTATCGGCGATGCCCTTGTGGAGGCACCGAAACTGGGCATCACGTTCGACATGGTATTCATCGACGGTGACAAGCGCCATTATCGCGAGTACTATGATATGTCTTTGGACGTTCTGCGTCCCGGGGGCTATATCTTGGCCGACAATACGCTATGGGATGGACATGTCGTAGAAAGTGAATATGACCACGACCGCCAGACTCAAGGCGTTCGTGAGTTCAACGATTTCGTGGCCCGTGACCCTCGCACCGAGCAGGTTATCCTGCCCCTGCGTGACGGGCTGACACTGATTAGGAAAAGCAGTTAGAGAAGTTAAGAAGTTAAAGAAGGAAAAGAAGTTAAGAAGTTAAAGAAGATATGCAAGAGACAAGACAAAACAAAATTGCGCGACTGCTCCAGAAGGAGCTGAGCGTCATCTTCCAGCAGCAGACACGTGCCATGCACGGCGTGATGGTGTCAGTGACCCGTACCAAGATCTCGCCTGACTTAAGTGTGTGTACTGCCTATTTGAGCATCTTCCCCTCGGAGCGTGGAGAAGAGATTCTGGCCAACGTCAACACCAACGTGAAATCCATCCGCTACGAGCTGGGCACGCGTGTCAGAAACCAGTTGCGCATTGTCCCGGAACTGCGCTTCTTCATTGACGACTCGCTGGATTATATTGACCGTATCGACGAGCTGCTGAAGAAGTGAGGAAGGTAATAAGGTAAAGAAGTAAAAAGGTAACAAAGTAACTATGAACTTTCCTTTTTATATAGCACGCCGCTACCTGTTCTCGAAGAAGTCGACAAACGTCATCAACGTAATCAGTGGAATCAGTGTCGTGGGCATCGTCGTGGCCACCATGGCATTGGTGGTGACACTCTCTGTGTTCAACGGCTTCCATGATCTCGTAGCGTCGTTCTTTACGTCATTCGATCCTCAGTTGAAGGTGACCCCCGTCAAAGGAAAGACGGCTGCCGCTGACGATCCGGTACTGGTGAAGATACGTCAGCTGCCACAGATCGATGTGGCCACCGACTGTCTGGAAGACCAGGCATTGGCCGTCTATGGCACGCGCCAGGCGATGGTGACCATCAAGGGCGTGGACGATAACTTCGACCGTCTGACTCACATCAACGAGATTCTGATGGGTGACGGCACTTTTGAACTGCACGCAGCCGATATGCACTACGGCATCCCTGGCGTCCGACTGGCCGACCAGTTGGGCACTGGCATTACCTATGAGTACCCGATGACCATCTATGCCCCGCAGCGACAGGGACAACTGAACATGGCCGACCCCACGACGGGCTTCAAGGAGGACGAGCTATACTCGCCAGGTGTCATCTTCTGCGTGCGACAGTCTAAGTACGACAAGAACTATATCATCACCAGCCTCCAGTTTGCACGAAACCTCTTCCAGCAGGAAGGACGGCTGACGTCCTTGGAGCTGCGCCTGAAGCCCGGCAGCAACTTCGACCGTGTGAAGTCCGATATCCAGAAGATTGCCGGTGACCGCTTCTATGTGCGTGACCGCTTTGAACAGCAGGACGACACGTTTAAGATCATGAAGATCGAGAAGTTTATCGCTTACATCTTCTTGACGTTCATCCTCATCGTGGCTTGCTTCAACATCATCGGATCGCTGTCGATGCTCATCATCGACAAGAAGGATGACGTCGTGACGCTGCGAAACCTTGGCGCTACAGACAAGCAGATCACACGGATCTTCCTCTTCGAGGGACGACTCATTGCCGCCATCGGCGCTGTCGTCGGCATCCTGCTGGGACTGTTGCTCTGCTGGCTCCAGCAGACCTTCGGCCTTGTCAAACTTGGCTCTACCACAGGATCGTTCATCGTCAATGCCTATCCGGTTAGCGTTCATCCCGAGGACATCATCCTGGTGTTCCTGACGGTCATCCTCGTCGGCTGGCTGGCGGTGTGGTATCCTGTGCGTTACTTCTCACGTCGTCTGCTGACGTAGTTTTTTCGGAATTTGTTCTAAGATTCTTTGCGCAATCAATATTTTTTCGTAATTTTGCGACATCAAATATTAACATGACAATCAACGAAATACAAGACGAGATTATCGAGGAGTTCAGTGCACTGGACGACTGGATGGATAAGTACCAGCTGCTGATAGACCTTGGCAACGAGCAGGAGCCTCTTGACGAGCAATACAAGACGGAGCAGAATCTGATTGATGGCTGTCAGAGTCGTGTGTGGCTGCAAGCCGACCTGGTCGATGACGGCGGAAGTAAAGTGATTCGTTTCAGTGCTGAGAGCGATGCCCTGATAGTGAAAGGTATCGTCACGCTGCTCATCCGCGTGCTCTCCGGTCATACGCCCCAGGAGATCCTCGATGCCGACCTCTACTTTATCGAGCAGATAGGTCTGAAGGAACACCTGTCGCCGACGCGTTCCAACGGTCTGCTGGCAATGGTCAAGCAGATGCGTATGTACGCTGTCGCTTTTTCGGGTAAGTAGTCAATATAGTAAGAAGAAAGGAGTAGGTATGGGAAAGAATTCGACGTGGCAAGACGACTATTGGCTGTTGCTGATGCAGCTGTACCTGCAGAAGCCCGTTGGCCTGAAGTCTCAGTATAGCCGCCCTATGGTGGAGCTGAGTCTGGAGTTGCACATCCCCCCGCAGGTGCTCTTTGCCAAGATGTGTGAGATAGCTAACCTGCAGACGCCGCGCATAGAACGTCTCTGGGAGACTTATAGTCGCAACCCGCGCCGCTTGGGCAGGGCTGCGTCTTTGCTTCGCCAGATGAAGGGGTTCGGTAGCGCTGATGCCTTCTACGATGGCGTCGCCGTAAATGAGAGTTTCGAACTCGACTGGCAGCCGCTGAAGGAAGATGCCCGTCTGACGCCTGTGATGCTCATACTGATACTGGACCTTTATTTCCATCTGACCCCAATCACGATGGTACCCGAGACACCCGAGGTGGTGGAACTGGCACGTCTCATCAAGCTGAAAGCTGTCGAGGTGAGCGAGATTCTCAATGTCTATAAGTGTTGTGATCCCTATCTTCGTCAGAGTGCTGGAAAACAACGTCCTGATGCCGACGGGAACTCCCTGCTTAAGCCCTGTCAACAGGTATGGCAGCGTTTCGGCAACAGCGATACTGAGGAACTGACATCGTATGCCAGTCAGTTGAAGGAGTATTTTAGGAGTTAAAGTGTACGGCGAGAAAGGAGAAAAGGCAATGGCAGTTCAAGGTCAAGGACAGATACAAGAGCAGAAACTGGAACAGCGGCTGGCTCAGACCATTACTCAGCAGCAGCTGTTACACTCGCAGCTCGTGGAGCTTCCTTTGCCCCAGTTGCTTGAACGCATTGATACGGAGATGAACGACAACCCGGCTTTGGAAAGTGCCCCTGACAGTTTTCAGGAGTCTTCAGAGTTTACGGATAGTTCGGACTACGATACTAACGATGACTTCGATGCTCAGCGTGACCGTGAGGAACGGCAGTCGGCCCTCGACGAGGCCCTGCAGGGCATTGGGCGCGATGATGAGGACCTGCCGGTCTACCACGGCGGCAACACTGTCAGTGAGGAACGCGAGGAGATGGTCTATGGCGAGACGGCATCGTTCTACGACCTGCTGAAGGAGCAATTGTCGTTCTGCCAGCTGACGGAACGGGAGCACGATATCATGGAGTATCTCATCGGATCGCTCGATGATGACGGCCTCCTGCGTAAGTCCCTTTCCCAGGTGGGTGAGGAACTGGCGGTCTATCATAACATTGATGTCAGTGAACAGGAGTTAGAGGCTGTACTGAACCAGTTGCAGGAGTTCGATCCCGCCGGTATCGGCGCCCGCTCGCTCCAGGAGTGTCTGCTGTTGCAGATAGACCGTCGTGAAGACTCCCGACTGAAAGAGTTGATGCACCGTGTCATCAGCAACTATTTCGATGAGTTCACAAAGAAACACTGGGATAAGATTCAGTCGGCACTCCGTCTCACCGACTTGCAAGCCAAGGTTCTGTTCGACGAGTTACGCAAGCTGAACCCCAAGCCTGGAGCATCGCTGGGCGAGGCTGTAGGCCGTTCCATGGAGCAGATTATCCCCGATTTCATCGTGGACACTCAGGACGATGGCACCGTCACGTTCACCCTCAACAACAGCGAAGTGCCCGAACTGAAGGTGTCGCAGTCGTTTGCCGACTCCATGAAGGAGTACCAGCAGAATCCCTCTAGTATGAGCCGCCAGACGAAGGAGGCTCTGCTCTATATCAAGAAGAAGGTGGAGTCTGCACAGAACTTCATCGAGGCCGTCAATATGCGGCGACGTACGCTGACGCTGACCATGCAGGCCATCATCCAGCTTCAGCACCAGTTCTTCGTCGATGGCGACGAGGCCTCGTTACGTCCGATGATCCTGCGTGACGTCGCGGAGAAGTCGGGTCTTGACCAGTCAACCGTCTCTCGCGTCAGCAACTCCAAGTATGCCCAGACACGTTGGGGCACCTTCCCCCTGCGCTACTTCTTTAGCGACAGCTATGTTACGGAGAGTGGTGAGGAGTTGTCGAAACGTCGTATCAAGGCAGCCTTGCATGAGCTTATCGATGGTGAGGACAAACGCAATCCTTTGAGCGACGAGGCGCTGACAGACGCTTTGGCCGACATGGGCTTCCCCATAGCGCGCCGCACCGTAGCCAAATACCGTGAACAGTTAGGAATCCCCATATCACGACTAAGACGATGACACGCGAGAAACAAATTATCCTAACGGCAAGGGTGGTGAGCTTGGTGTTCACCCCGTTCTACCTGCCCCTGCTTGGACTCATCGTCCTCTTCTTCCTGAGCTATCTGCGACAGTATCCCTGGAGCTATAAGCTCTTTGTACTGGCCGTGGTCTATTTCTTCACTGTCCTGCTGCCCACACTGCTGATTCACCTCTACCGCCGCTATCAAGGGTGGACACTCTTCGAACTGGGTCGTAAGGAGCGCCGTATGGTGCCTTATATCATATCCATCCTCTGCTATTTCACCTGTATCTACCTGATGGAGCAGTTTCATATTCCCCATTTTATGGGGAGCATTGTCATTGCCGCCCTGTTGGTACAGATGGTCTGCGCCTTGATTAACGTTTGGTGGAAGATTTCCACCCATACGGCAGCCATCGGCGGCGTGGCTGGGGCGCTCTTTGTGTTCTCCGAGCTGTTCTCCTTCAATCCCGTGTGGTGGTTCTGTCTGGTATTCGCCGTTGCGGGCGTGCTCGGTAGTGCCCGGATGCTGTTGCGTCAGCATACCCTTGGCCAGGTCGTCGTCGGCTTCTTCGTCGGCTTCGTCTGTGCCGTCATCGGAATAGTATTCTTATGAGTCCCATGAGTCCCATAGGTCCCATTAGTCCAATAAAAAAAAGAAAATATGAAACCAGTAGTAAGTATCATTATGGGCAGCACCAGTGACCTGCCCGTCATGGAGAAAGCCTGCAAACTGCTCGACGAGCTGCAGGTGCCGTTCGAAGTCAATGCCCTCTCAGCCCATCGCACCCCCGATGCTGTCGAGACGTTCGCACGTACTGCCAAGGAACGCGGACTGCGTGTCATCATTGCCGGTGCCGGCATGGCTGCCGCCCTCCCTGGTGTCATCGCTGCCTCAACTACCCTGCCTGTCATCGGCGTGCCCATCAAGGGTATGCTCGACGGCCTCGACGCCATGCTTAGCATCATCCAGATGCCCCCGGGCATCCCCGTGGCTACCGTTGGTGTCAATGGTGCCCAGAACGCTGCCATCCTCGCCGTCGAGATGCTGGCACTGAGCGATGAGGCGCTTGCTCAGCGTCTGACCGACTACAAGGCCGGCCTGAAAGCCAAGATAGAGAAAGCCAATAAGGACTTGGCCGAGGTGAAATATACCTATAAGACCAATTAGTCCCATAACTCCCATGAGAAGAAAAACGACAATAGCCCATGTGGGCAACATAGCCATCGGTGGCGACAACCCCATCCGCATCCAGTCGATGGCCACCACCGATACCAATGATACGGAGGCCAGCGTAGTACAGGCCAAGCGCATCATTGACGCAGGCGGCGAACTGGTACGTTTCACGACGCAGGGCACCCGCGAGGCCGAGAACATGAAGAACATCTCCGCCCGTCTGAAGGCCGACGGCTACACGCAGCCCCTCGTGGCCGACGTCCACTTTACGGCGCATACCGCCGACGTGGCGGCCCTGTACTGTGAGAAGGTGCGCATCAACCCCGGCAACTATGTCGATCCCGGCCGCACCTTTAAGCATCTGGAGTATACCGACGAAGAGTACCGTGAGGAGCTGAAGAAGATCGAGGAGAAGCTTGTACCTTTTATAAATATATGTAAGGAGCACCGTACGGCCGTGCGCATCGGTGTGAACCACGGCTCACTCTCCGACCGCATCATGTCGCGCTATGGCGACACCCCCGAGGGTATTGTTGAGAGTTGTATGGAGTTCCTGCGCATCTTCCGTCGCGAGCAGTTCGACGATGTGGTCATCAGTATCAAGGCATCGAACACGGTGGTGATGGTCACCACCGTTCGTCTGCTGGTGAAGACGATGGAACAGGAGGATATGCACTACCCCCTGCACCTCGGCGTCACCGAGGCTGGCGAGGGTGAGGACGGCCGTATCAAGTCGGCTGTAGGCATTGGCGCCCTGCTGACGGAGGGTATCGGCGACACCATCCGTGTCTCCCTCTCCGAAGAGCCCGAGTGCGAGATTCCCGTGGCCCGCAAGCTGGTGGAGCTGATCCCCGAGTGTACCCGTCTGCGCCAGGAAGCTGAGGCCAGCATCCAGGACGACACCATCACCCTGACTGTTCCGTATGTTGCGACTGAGTCGCAACAAACAGAAACAGATGCCTGGGAAACCTTCCAACTCAAGGCGGCGATGGCTGTCGGTGCCCTGCTCATCGACCGCAAGGCCACGAAGCTAACAATTCTCAATTCTCAATTCTCAATTCTCAATTTGTCGGCGTTAGCCGACACCATTCTTCAGGCCGCCCGCATCAAGTTCACCAAGACGGAGTACATCTCCTGTCCTGGCTGTGGGCGCACGCTCTACAACCTGCAGGAGACGATAGCCCGCATCAAGGCAGCCACCAGCGACCTCGTTGGCTTGAAGATAGGTATCATGGGATGCATCGTTAACGGCCCCGGCGAGATGGCCGATGCCGACTATGGTTATGTCGGTGCCGGCAGAGGCAAGATTTCACTCTACCGGCAGAAGGAATGTGTCGAGAAGAATATCCCTGAGGCGGAGGCCGTCGAACGCCTGCTGGCACTTATCCGTGCTGACGGACACCCATGCGGGCCTCAACAACGTTGACGACGTAGTCGCCCAGTTTCTCGCACTCGTTGATCAGGTCCATATAGATGGTACCGACGGCGTAGGTGTACTCGTGGTTGTTGATGTCGACGATGTTCTGCGCCTTTAGCTGGTTGCGATAGTTGTTGATCTCGTGCTCGATGTTGAACGTGCGGTTCACGTCGAACGTCTCCTTGCGGCCGACCATCAGGCGGTTCATCTCCGTCAGCGACTGGTCGGTGAGACCCATCATCTGGTGGATGTGGTCATACTGCCGTTCGGTGAAGTGGTCCTGCTTGGCGTTGTACTTGCGGTTGATGGTGCGGGCCATGTTGTAGCAGGCATCGCCGATAGACTCCAGCTCCGAGATTTCACGCAGCATAGCACGGATCTTTGCCTTTGTGTCGTCACTGAGGTGGGCGTCCGATACGGAGTCGAGATACTTCGCAATCTCCAACTCCATATTGTCCGAGATGCTCTCGTATTTCTCTATCCGCGTATACAGCTTGTTGAAGTCGCCGGCCTGCGCCTTCGCCTCTTTGGCGGTGGCACTGCTCGACAGGTTCAGCAGCTCCACGACCATGCCGAACATCCGCTGCATACGTTCCGAGAACGACGAGATCTCCTTCTGGGCCTCCAGCACCGAGAGCTCCGGCGTCTTCATGAAGCCTGCCGTAATGAAGTGCAGGCGGAAGTCCTCCTCCTCGTCCACCTTCTTCGGCTTGATGACCCAGCAGACGAAACGCTCTATCTGTGGGATGAACCATATGAGAATCATCGTATTCACAACGTTAAACGTGGTATGGAAGCCCGCCAGCACGAAGGTCAGCTTGGCAGCATTGGCCATGAAAGCGTTGCTGCTGGTACTGTCCTTGGTCATCGTGACATCATAGCCTACCCATCCGCAGACCATGTCGATGAAAGGACGGAAGATGAAGAGTATCCAGATGACGCCAAACACGTTGAAGAACATATGTGCCAGGGCGGCGCGGCGGGCCTGGGTGTTGGCCGATAGGGCGGCGAGGTTCGATGTGACCGTTGTGCCGATGTTCTCACCCATCACCAAGGCGATACCCTGATAGATGGGCAGCGCACCGCTGGAACACAGGATCATCGTGATGGCCATGACGGCTGCCGACGACTGTACACAGAACGTCAGGATGCCGCCTAAGAGCAGGAAGAGGAATGTCGTACCATAGAGCTTTAGGATAGAATCGACAGCCGGGTTATACGAGAAGGATGCAAAGAAGTCCAGTACGGCAGGATTCTCACCCAATCGCATCTCCGTACCTGTCACGCGCAGCGTTGCCAATGAGAAAATGAGGAATGCCAGACCAAACAGGAAGTCTCCAATGTACCGGTACTTCTTCTGGTAAATGAGGATAATGCCGATGAAAAAGGCGGGGAATGCCAGATTGCCGATGTTGAACGACATACCGGCCGACATGATCCATGCCGTCAGCGTCGTACCGATGTTTGCACCCATGATGACCGAGATGGCCTGCGCCAGCGTCAGCAGACCGGCATTGACGAACGATACGGTCATCACCGTCGTTGCCGTTGACGACTGCACGGAGGCGGTGACGAGCGTACCCGTCAACATTCCCGTAAAGCGGTTGGTGGTCATCGCCCCGAGGACGTGACGCAACTGTGGTCCTGCCATTTTCTGCAGGGCTTCACTCATGGCCTTCATACCGAACATCAGAAGGGCCAGCGAACCGAGCAGCTTAAAGATAATCCAGATTGACATAATATCGGTGTTTTAATTAATGCTTAATGCTAAATGCTTGACTCGAACTACCAGTATTTCGTGAAGTGGCGGCTCTTGCCGCTGAGGAATTCCTGTATGGCCTCTATCAGGGCGTTGTCCTCGTCGCGCGACTGTGCGGCTACGCGGAAGTAGCGGCTGTCAAGGCCGTGGAAGTTCGAGGCGTCGCGGATCAGCATCCCGTGGTTCTCCAGCAGCCATTGCTTCAGCTGGCGGGCCTCGCCGTTGTCCAGACGGCAGAGCATGAAGTTCGTATGGCTGTCCATGACGGTGATGCCCTCGATGGCGGCAAGACTTGTCTGCAGACGGGCGGCCTCGTCGAGGTATGCCTCGCGGTCGGCAATGGGCTCGAAGTCGTTCTCCAATGCGTACTTGCCAGCCTCCAACGCCATGGCGTTGACGCTCCACGGCTGACGCAAGGCGCGCAAACGGTCGAGGATGACGGGCGAACCGGTGATGTAGCCCAGCCGTAGGCCAGGCACACAGTAGCGCTTCGTCATCGAGTGGAGTATCAGCAGGTTGTGACAGTCGGTCATCTCGCGCGGCAGCAACAGCGCTTTGCGGGTGTAGTTCTCGTACGACTGGTCGACGACGTAGATGAAGTGCGGATGGTGGCGCACGACATAGCTCATCAGTCCCTTCACCATGACGTTGCCCGTCGGGTTGTTCGGGTTGCAGAGCCAGTAGATGCGCTTCTCCGGCAGCTGCTCCATCGTGTCATTGTCAAAGTACGACACGACATGGTCGTGCTGCTTGCAGGCGTCCTCGTACTCGCCGAAGGTGGGCTGTGGAATAACGCTTGCCCAGCCCTTGAACAGCTGTGCTATGAGGTAGATGGCCTCTGTGGCGCCAGCGGTCACCATCACCTGCTGGGGCTGGATACCCAGCTTCTCGGCCAGCAGCCGTTCCAGCGTGATGGGCTCTGGCTCTGGGTACGAACCGATGACGTCAAGCCGCATAGCCAGATGCATCTTCAGCTGCGACAGGTCGGCATGGGTGAAGATGTTCGAACTGAAGTTCATCTTCACCTGGTTACCATACTGGTAGATGTCGTCACCGTGTCCGTATATCATTACTAATGCTTAATGCTTAAAACTTCAATTTTTCAATTTTACAATTCTTAATGCTTATGGTCAGCGTGTCACGGTCGAAGTGTACCTGCGGGCGTTCCACATAGCGCCCTAACACGCCCTCCTGTGCCAACTCCCGAGGCGTGCCGATGCTAAGGCATCCTCGTTCCTCGTTCCTCGTTCCTCCATCCTCCATCAACCATACGGTGTCCGCCGTCTGCAGGGCCAGCTCTAGGTCGTGGGTAGACATAAAGACCGTTTTTCCTGCCTCGCGGCTGATGCGGCGCAGCAGTAGCATCGTCTCCACCTTGCTAGGGAAGTCAAGAAACGCCGTCGGCTCGTCCAGGAAGATTACCGGCGTCTGCTGCGCTAGCGCCTTGGCAATCATCGTCTTCTGGCGCTCACCGTCGCTCAGCGTGTCGACGAGCCGCTCCGCCAGGTGACTGATGCCCACCAGCTCCAGCGACTCGCTGACGATGCGGTGGTCGTCGTCCTTCAGCCGTCCCCAGAAGTCGGTGTAGGGCGAGCGCCCCAGCGCCACGAGCTCGCGGACGGTCATGTTCTGCACACTCGGCTTCTCCGTCAGCACCACGCCTATCAGGCGGCTGCGCTCGCTGTCGTTGTAGTCACTGAGTTCGCGACCGCAGATGTAGATGCTACCGCTGAGCTTCGGCTGGAAGGCCGACAGCGTCCGCAGCAGCGTCGATTTTCCTACACCGTTAGCTCCCAGCAGACATGTCAGCTCGCCCTGTCGGATGGTGGCGCTGATGCCTGCCGCTACGGTCTTCACGCTCTTCTTGTCGCGATAGCCGATGGTGAGATTTTCCAAGCGGATCGTCTCCATCGCTGGCAAAGTTACGAATAATTTTTCGTATATCGTGCAATCAGGGCGTCAAAAATTTTATTCCGCCTCAAAATTCCCGCATTTCCTGTCAAAGAAATACTCCTTTTCTTTGTCAGATGAAAGGAATCCTTGGAGTCAGCGGGTTAGGTGCGGGATAAAAGACATATCCTACACCTAACCAGTGACTTTTGGGGCGTTTAGCGGCTTATAGCGTATGCGCGTGTACGCGCGCACGCATATTATGATAGGGAAAGGGAAAAATAACCTACCTATCCTGCCTATCCTACACCCACGGACAGACAATTAAGCATTGAGCATTGTTCTGGGTGTAGGATAGGCAGGATAGGTAGGTTATTTTCTTGTTTCAGTAATATATGCATACGCGCGCGAGGTTTCGTGACCCGGCCGCCCGAAAAGGTGACCTTTAGCCGCGAAAAGGTGGTCTTTACGATTCTAAAGGTGACCTTTTCGTCGCTAAAGGTGACCTTATTACACATAAATATGCGGATAATTATGCATTCGTGGGGCAAGGGGCAAGGAGCAGGGGGGCAAGAAGTTAGAGGAACGTGAGGTGGCGCCATACACAGCGTGGGATTCGGCGCCAGAGGGCGGTGAGCACGCGGTACTTCCAGTCGATGACCCACACGTGGCGACGGCGGCGGATGGCGCGGACGATGGACTGCGCTACCGCCTCGGGACGCAGCATCATCGGGTAGCGGAAGTCACCGCTGAGCAGGGCGGTGTCCACGAACCCCGGGCGGATGTCGGTGAACCGGATGTTCAGGCGGCGGGCGTTGGCCTGCTGCTCCAGGGCCTGGAGGTAGACGTTCTGCATGGCCTTCGTGGCGGAGTAGGAGGGCGCGGGGCCGAGACCCTTCGTGCCGGCTATCGAGGTGATGGCGGCGATGTGCCCAGTGCCTTGCTCGCCGAAGTAGCGGTAGGCCTCGCCCACCATGCGTGTGAAGCCCAGGGCGTTGGTCTGCATGGTGTCCATCTCAATTTCCGGCAGCAGCTCACGGTTCTGCTTGCCGATGCCCGAGGCGTAGAAGAAGAGGTCCATGCCGCCGAGCTCGCTGATCAGCTCGCGCAACTGCTGCGGCGCCTCGTCGTCCGTGACGTCTATCTGCCGGTATGCCGCGGCACCCAGTTCCCTGAGCCGCTCTTCCCGTCGTGCCGCGACGCCCACCGTCCAGCCGTCGGCCATCAGCAGCTGTGCCACCTCGCGTCCGATGCCCGAGGATGCTCCTATCACTATCGCCCGCCTTTCCTTCGGCCTTCCATTGTCTTTCGTTGTTGCCATTCGTCTATGTTATTTCGTGCAAAAATAGTCGAAATTCATGAGCTATGCAACTTTTTTCACATATTTCTTCCATATCATAGGGAAGTGATTATTTTTGAGATTTTATTTTGATACTTATGATAAAAACATTATCTTTGCACCATGATTAGCGCGTATACATTATATATATATAAAGATTTAAGACTATGGCAAAGATTAAGACTATCGGTATTCTGACCTCAGGTGGCGATGCTCCCGGCATGAATGCAGCCATCCGTGCCGTGACGCGCGCAGGCATCTGCAACGGTTTCAACATCAAAGGTATCTACCGCGGCTACGACGGACTGATCAAGGGCGAGGTGAAGCAGTTTTCCACGGAGGACGTCAGCGGCATCATCACCCGCGGCGGCACCATCCTGAAGACCGCCCGCTCGAAGGAGTTCATGACCCCCGAGGGTAGGCAGAAGGCTTACGAGACCTGCCAGAAAGAGGAGATCGACGCACTCGTGGTCATCGGCGGCAACGGCTCTCTGACGGGCGCCTGGAACTTCGGCGTGGAGTTCGACTTCCCCTGCATCGGTCTGCCCGGCACCATCGACAACGACCTCTATGGCACGGATGCCACCATCGGCTACGACACCACGATGAACACCATCATGGAGTGCGTGGACCGCATACGCGACACCGCGAACTCGCACGAGCGCATCTTCTTCGTTGAGGTGATGGGCCGTGATGCCGGCTTCCTGGCACAGAACTGTGCCATCGCCTGTGGTGCTGAGGCCGCTATTGTGCCTGAGGAGACGACTGATGTCGACCAACTGGCCGCCTTCATGGGACGCGGTATCCGTAAGTCGAAGAAGTCGTGCATCGTCATCGTCTCGGAGAGTCCGAAGTGTGGCGCCCTCTACTATGCCGACCGTGTGAAGCACGAGTTCCCTGGTTTTGACGTGCGCGTCTCCATCCTCGGCCACCTGCAGCGCGGCGGCAGTCCGTCGGCACGCGACCGCATCCTGGCCAGCTGCACCGGCGTCGGCGCCGTCCAGGCCATCATGCAGGGTCAGCGCAACGTGATGGTGGGCTACCGCAACAACGACATCGTCTACGTGCCCTTCTCGGAGTGCATCCGTACCGACAAGCGCTTCGACAAGCGACTCATCACGGTGCTCGATGAACTGAGCATCTGATGAATGCTTAATGCTCAATGCTTAATGCTCAATGCTTAATGCTCAATGCTTAATGCTCAATGCTCAATACTTAATGCTTAATGGTTATGTTCAATAAGAAATACCTTTGGATAGTGGCTATGGTCGTGGCGATCTGTGGCATCGTGACGGTCAATACCTGCTGCTCGGGCGACGATGATGCCGCCGTGAGCGCTACCGAGGACAGCAGCCAGTTCGTGACACTGACGGACGCTGTCCCCGACGCCATCTTGGAGATACGCTATTTCGGCACCTACAACTTCGTGGGTAAGCGCATCGACGGCTACCTGCAGCCGACGGCGCTGCTGACGAAGCGTGCCGCCGACAGCCTGCGTGCCGTCAGCGACGACCTGAAGCCTCACGGCTACCGCCTGAAAATCTACGACGCCTACCGTCCGCAGATGGGTGTCGACCACTTCGTCAGGTGGGCTGCCGACATCCCCGACACGCTGATGAAGCAGTACTTCTATCCCGACTTGGACAAGAGCGTGCTCTTCGACCAGGAGTATATCATGGCAAAGAGCGGCCATACCCGTGGTTCCACCGTCGACCTGACACTCTTTGACATGGCCACGGAGAAGGAACTCGACATGGGCGGCACGTTCGACTGGTTCGGGCCGGAGAGCCATCCCGACTTCTGCGGCAATCCCGAGACGCTGGAGTACACCGGCGACAACAGCAAGAGCCCCCGTGGCCGTAGCATCACCTCCGTACAGTTCTACAACCGTATGGTGCTGCGCCAGGCTATGCTCCGTCACGGCTTCAAGGCGCTGGACAGCGAGTGGTGGCACTTCACGCTGAAAGACGAACCCTTCCCCGACACCTACTTCACCTTCCCCGTGAAGCAGCTAGGAAAATAAACGGCGAAGAACGGTCATGGCGAGGAAGGTACGTACCATAGAGATGCAGCGGCTGACAGTGGAGGAGTTCCGCGAGGCCGCGAAGCTGCCGCTGGTGGTGGTGCTCGACGATGTACGGTCGATGTACAACGTCGGTAGCGTGCTCCGTACGGCCGACACGTTCCGCGTGGAGGCCGTCTGTCTGTGTGGCATCACGTCGACGCCGCCTTCGGCCGAGATCCACAAGACTGCCCTCGGCGCCGAGGACAGCGTCAGCTGGCGCTACTACCCCACAGCAGTGGAGGCCGTCCGCGACCTACAGCAGCAGGGCTATACCGTCTACAGCGTCGAGCAGGTGGAGCACTCCACGAAGCTGCAACGCTTCCAGGCCGAGGAAGGCCGCCGCTATGCCGTAGTGCTCGGCAACGAGGTGAAGGGCGTTCACCAGGAAGTGGTCGACGCCTCCGATGGCTGTCTGGAGATACCGCAGCTGGGCACGAAACACTCGATGAACGTCAGCGTTACCGCCGGCATCGTCATCTACAAGTTCGCCGAACAGCTGATACTGGAATAATGTGACGTGTTTAAGCGCGCTGGGTTCAACAAAAATCTTCAAAAATCTAACACAAATGGCTTTCGACAGGCTTATTTTTGTTAGATTTTTGAAGATTTTTGTTTCTTGATACGTCTTGAGTCTTTTCTCAGTCGCTTACTCTTCCGGTTCGAAGTCGTCCTTGCCTACGCCGCAGAGGGGGCATACCCAGTCGTCGGGGATGTCTTCAAAGGCGGTGCCGGGGGCGATGCCACTGTCGGGGTCTCCTGCTGCGGGGTCGTAGACGTAACCGCAAACGCTGCATACATACTTTTTCATAAGCTTTTAGTCTTTAGGGTTAATAATCTGTTCGACTTTCTCGATGATTTGTTCAGGTTTGATGAGGTTCATGCAGGCCAAGTCGCCACGCTTGCACTTCTTGTTGCCATAGATGCTGCACGGGCGGCAGTCAAGGTCGGCCTGGATGATGTTAGCGGCCAGCTGGTGCCAGCCCAGGAAACCGCCGAAGGGGTGGGTGGCACCCCAGATGCTGACCACGGGTGTGGCCGTCAGCGATGCCAAGTGCATATTCGCGGAGTCCATCGACACCATCACGTCGAGGTGACTCATCAGGATGAGCTCTTGCTGCATATTCTCCAGATGGCGGTCGACGCAGACACACTGTGGCAGCTCCTCGCACCACTGCTGGAACAGCTGTTCCTCGCGCTGGCCACGACCGAAGAGGAAGAAGCGTGCCTGCGGATGGCGGGCGGCCAGTTCGCCGAGGACCTTCCGCATCATTGGCTGTGGGTACTCCTTACAGGGATGGGCGGCCGTTGGGGCGATGCCTATCCACTGTTGGAACGATTTTTTAGGACCGATGATAGCCGGCAGCAGGTTCAAGTTGCCGCCTTCCTCGGGGAAGAGCGAGCGGAAGCTAATCTCACGCAGGGGGTAGCCCAGCTTCGCAAACACCTCGGCATAGTTCTCGAACGAGCTGGGCAGCTGCTCGCGTACCTTATGGTTCTTCGAGGTCAGCGCGCGCCGCTGTGAGCGGTGCTTGTCGATATGCTCCACCCGGTAGCGCCCCAGGTTGAAGCGCATACGCAGATACTCCGAGCGCAGCACGTTGTGAAGGTCGGCCACCTTCGTGAACTGCTTTGCCGTCAGTCGGCGGTAGAGGGTGTTCAGGCCGCGTACGCCGTGGTACTCACGCTTGATGTCGGCCTCCATGAAGTTGACGTTCGGTGCCAGGTCCTCGAAGAATGGACGGGCGTAGCCGCGGCTGAGCACCGTGATGCGCACATCAGGGTACTGCATGGCCACAGAGTAGACCACGGGAACGGCCATGGCCACGTCGCCCATGGCTGAGAACCGTATGACGAGAATGTGCTCCTTCTTCAATTCTCTTAATATCTTAATCCTTGAAGAACTTCAATTTTTCAATTCTTCAATTTTTCAATTCTTCTTATACAGTACGGGGTTCGTTGCCGGGTCGTTGTACATCTTCATCTGGCGGTACACCTTCATGTACTTGCGCCCCTCGGCAATATCCTCCAGCAGCTGGTCGATAGCCGTCGACAGGTCCTTCTGCTGCTCCAGCAGTACGTCGAGCTTCATGCGGCAGCGCTCGCGGTGCTCCTCCTCAGCATCGGTGCGGTCCACCTGCTCCTGCATGTGGTAGATCTTCAGCGCGAGGATGCTCAGGCGGTCGACAGCCCATGCCGGGCTCTCGGTGTTCAGACGGGCGTTGGCCAGTGGCGTCACCTCGCTGTACTTCTGGCGGAAGTAGGAGTCGATGTCCTCCACCAGGTCTGTGCGATCCTGATTGCTGCGGTCGATGCGACGTTTCAGCGACAGCGCCTCGACGGGGTCTATCTGCGGGTCGCGGATAATGTCTTCAAAGTGCCACTGAACGGTGTCGATCCAGCACTTCAGGTAGAGGCTGTACTCGATGGTTCCCCGCTCGTATGGGTTTCTGATGGGTTCGTCAACACTGTCGGTCAGATGATAGTCTGCGATAGCCTGACAGAAGATTTTATTCGCTTGTTCTGTGAATGTCATATACAGTTAATACTATTTGATTGTGCAAAACTACAAATACTTTTTGAAACTACCAACAAAAGAACCGTTTTTTCATGTTAATTTGCATATTAATTGTACGAACGACACCCGAAAAGGGGTGTTTTTATGCACAAATGATAGTGGAGTGTGCAATCTTGAGTCAGTTTTTCGCTAAAAAGTTTGCGTAAGTCAGAGAAAATGTGTTACTTTGCACCCCGAAAGCGGCAAAGTGCCGAAAATTTTCAAGATAGCACATTCATTATTAACATTAAAAGATTAAAAAAACTATGTCAGAGATTGAAAGCAAAGTAAAGGCAATTATCGTTGATAAACTGGGTGTTGACGAGGCTGAGGTAAAGCCCGAAGCAAGTTTCACCAACGATCTGGGTGCAGACTCACTGGATACCGTTGAGCTCATCATGGAATTTGAGAAGGAGTTCGGTATTTCCATTCCCGACGACAAGGCAGAGAAGATTGGCACCGTTGCCGACGCTATCAGCTATATCGAGGAGAACGCAAAATAAATAAGTTAAAAGTGAAGAGTGAAGAGTGAAGAATTTGCTGCCGCCATTGACTTCACCAAAAATGGGCGTGCGGTAGCAAATTCTTCACTCTTCACTCTTCATTCTTCACTAAAGAATTATGGAATTAAAAAGAGTTGTTGTAACAGGTCTGGGCGCAGTGACGCCCGTTGGCAACACTCCTGAGGAGATGTGGAAGAACCTCATCGCCGGTGTCAGTGGTGCTGCTCCTATTACAAGTTTCGATACAACTAACTTCAAGACCAAGTTCGCCTGCGAGATAAAAGACCTCAACGTCAACGACTACCTGGACCGTAAGGAGGCACGCAAGATGGACCGCTACACACAGCTGGCTATGATTGCTGCCAAGCAGGCCGTCGAGGACAGCGGTATGGACTTGGAGACAGAGGACAAGAACCGCATCGGCGTGGTCTACGGCGTAGGCATCGGCGGTATCAAGACCTTCGAGGACGAGGTGAAGTACTATGGTGTTCACGAGGCCGAGGGCCCGAAGTTCAACCCCTTCTTCATCCCGAAGATGATTGCCGATATCGCTGCCGGCCAGATCTCCATCATGTATGGTTTCCATGGCCCCAACTACATCACCGCTTCTGCCTGTGCTTCGTCATCGAACGCCCTGGCTGATGCCTTTAACCTGATTCGTCTGGGTAAGGCCAATGCCATCGTCGCCGGTGGTGCCGAGAGCGCTATCTGTGCTTGCGGTGTTGGCGGTTTCAACGCCATGCACGCCCTGTCGACACGCAACGATGAGCCTGAGAAGGCCAGTCGTCCGTTCAGCGCCAGCCGCGACGGATTTGTCATGGCCGAGGGTGCCGGTTGCCTCATCCTGGAGGAACTGGAGCACGCCAAGGCTCGTGGTGCCAAGATCTACGCTGAGATGGTCGGTGCCGGCATGAGTGCCGATGCCCACCACATCACTGCCTCGCATCCCGAGGGTCTGGGTGCCAAGCTCGTCATGCAGAACGCCTTGGAGGATGCCGGCATGAAACCCGAGGACATCGACTACATCAACGTGCACGGCACGTCGACACATGTCGGTGACATCTCCGAGGCCAAGGCCATCAAGGAGGTCTTCGGTGATGCAGCCTTCAAACTGAACATTTCGTCGACGAAGTCGATGACTGGTCACCTGCTCGGTGCTGCCGGTGCCGTTGAGGCCATGGTCACCCTGCTGGCCGTCCAAAACGACATCGTTCCTCCCACGATCAACCACGAGGAGGGCGACGATGATCCCGAGATTGACTATAATCTGAACTTCACCTTTAACAAGGCACAGAAGCGTACCGTCCGCGCCGGTCTGTCGAACACGTTCGGCTTCGGTGGCCACAACGCTTGTGTGGTTTTCAAAAAGTATGAGGCTTAAGGATATTGTTGAACGTATCAAGCTCCCTTTCCGCAAGGAGAAGGAGCTTTTTTCTTCTCTCTACGGCATTATCGGCTTCTACCCGCACGACATCAGCATCTACAAGCAGGCGCTGATGCACAAGAGCGTGGGACGGCGCAACGACAAGGGCAAGCCCCTGAACAACGAACGTCTGGAGTTCCTTGGCGACGCCCTGCTCGATGCTGTCGTAGGACACATCGTCTATGACCACTTCGAGGGCAAGCGCGAGGGCTTCCTCACCAACACCCGCTCGAAGCTCGTCAGCCGCGACACCTTGGGAAAACTGGCCGAGGAGATGGGGCTGACACGCCTGATACTCAGCAACGGCCACTCTAACTCGCATAACAGCTATGTGGCAGGTAATGCCTTCGAAGCCTTGGTCGGCGCCATCTATCTCGACCAGGGCTACGACGCCGTCATGCGCTTCATGCAGAAGCGCATCCTCGCCCAGCTCATCAACATCGACAAGGTGGCCTATAAGGAGGTCAACTTCAAGTCGAAGCTCATTGAGTGGAGTCAGCGTAACCGTGTGAGACTGGAGTACAAGCAGGTGCAGCAGACCAAAGAAGAGGAGACCGGCTCGCCTGTCTTCAAGTTCCAGGTGATGCTCGAGGGTGTCGCCGGCGAGACCGGCAAGGGCTTCTCGAAGAAGGAGTCACAGCAGCAGGCCTCCGAGGCCACGCTGAAGCGCCTGAAGCGCGAGCCGCAGTTCATTGAGGCCATCTTCGCCGCTAAGTCTGAGCGTACGAAGATGGAGGAGGAACCTACGATGCTGGTACCCGACACGGAGAAGGAACAGGAGTTTATCATCAAGGCCAGCCCCGACGTCCAAGAGGTGACAGAGACACCGCAGGAGGAGAAACCCGCGGAGAAGAGCCGCCGCAAGCGTAAGCCGTCGATGGCCGAGGAGGCCAAGGCCGAGATGGATGAGTTCGACCTGAGTGACATCACCCATCAGGAGCAGGAGAAGTCGCGCGAGGACATCATCGCCGAAGCCGAAGCTCAGGCCTTTGCCGAGTAACCCCGTGAGTGTGAGATTCGTTTTGTCGGCAGCCCTTGTCTGGCTGTCGCTATCGGTGTCGGCTCAGGAACCTGTGCTCGCCGACACCATCGCCGTCGAGACAGCTGTCGCCGACCAGCCAACAGACATCCGCTTCCGTCCCCGCCAGTTCATCCTGCCGGCGGCGCTGATGACCGTTGGCGCCTTTGGCGTGGAGAACGGTTGGCTCGTCGGACTGAAGAACGACGTGCGCGACGGTTTCGAGGATCTGCGTGGCGACCACCGCTTCCATGGTGACGGCGTGTTGAGGTGTCTGCCTGTTGTCGCCAACGTGGGACTGGGACTCGTCGGCGTCAAGAGCCGGCATCCTTTCCGCGAACGCATCGCCGCCACGGCCACAGCCAGCATCGCCTTCGGCATACTGACGAACGTCACGAAACATACCATCAAGGAGAGACGTCCGGACTCTGATAAGCACGATGCCTTCCCCTCCGGACACACCGCCATGGCCTTTATGGGCGCTGAACTGATGCGCGAGGAGTATGGCAACGGCTGGGGAGCCGGTGCCTATGCCTTTGCCACGGGCATCGCCTTCCTGCGACTCTATAACGACCGCCACTGGCTGAACGACGTCATAGGCGGTGCCGGCGTGGGTATCCTCTCCGCACGCATCGGTTACTGGCTGCTGCCCTGGGAGCGCCGTCTGCTGGGCTGGGAGAAGAAGTCGTCGGCCATCGTCATCGTCCCCGGCTACAATGCCGAATACCGCACTCCCATGCTCTCTATGGCCGCGAGGTGGTAAAAAAACTAAATAAATTTGGCTTTTCCTTCGATTTGCACTACCTTTGCACCCGATTTGTGTAAAAGAGAGATGAGCATTACTAAGATAGTAAGAAAAGTCTTTGAATCCAGACAGCGTGAGTTGGAGAAACACATGACCGGAGGGCAGGCTCTGCAGGAGACTGCTCTGTCGCGTCTGATAGCCGAAGCCAAGGATACGGAATACGGTCGTCACCATGCCTTCTCGACCATCAAAGGCTATGACGACTTCGTGAAGACCACACCTGTCAATACCTACGAAGAGCTGAAAGGCTCGATAGACCGTATGCGCCATGGCGAGAGCGACGTCCTCTGGCCGGGCCGTGTGAAGTGGTACGCCAAGTCGAGCGGCACCACGAACGACAAGTCGAAGTTCATTCCCGTCAGCCAGGAAGGTCTGAAGCGGATACACTATCGGGGCGGATTCGATGCCGTGGCGATGTACCTGCAGAACAACCCGCAGTCGAGAATGTTCGACGGCAGAGGACTGATCCTTGGCGGCAGCCATGCTCCCAACTACAACCTGAAGGACTCGCTGGTGGGTGACCTCAGCGCTATCCTCATCGAGAATATCAACCCGTTGGTGAACCTGGTGCGTGTGCCCAGTAAGCAGACGGCGCTGCTCAGCGACTTCGAGATCAAGCGCGACCGCATTGCCCGTGAGGCCCTGACGAAGAACGTCACGAACCTCTCGGGTGTCCCCTCGTGGATGCTCTCCGTGCTGAGCCGTGTCATGGAACTGTCAGGCAAGCAGCACCTGGAGGAGGTGTGGCCGAATCTGGAGGTGTTCTTCCACGGCGGTGTCGCCTTTACCCCTTACCGGAAGCAGTACGAGGAGCTCATCACCAGCCCGAAGATGCACTATATGGAGACATACAACGCCAGCGAGGGCTTCTTCGGTCTGCAGAACGACCCCACGGACAGGTCGATGTTGCTGATGCTCGACTACGACGTGTTCTATGAGTTCAGGGAGCTCTCCGGTGAAAACGATAGGATTGTACCGCTGTGGGGTGTGGAGACTGGCAAGAACTACGCGATGATTATCTCCACCGCCTGCGGCCTGTGGCGCTATGAGATTGGCGACACCATCCAGTTTACGTCGACCAACCCCTACAAGTTCATTATCTCCGGCCGTACGAAGCACTTCATCAACGCCTTTGGCGAGGAGCTGATTGTCGACAACGCCGAGAAGGGACTGGCCTACGCCTGTCAGCAGACGGGAGCCGAGGTCAGCGAATACACCGCCGCCCCGGTGTTCATGGACCAGAAAGCCAAGTGCCGCCACCAGTGGCTCATCGAGTTTGCCAAGCCTCCACAGGACGTGCAGCTCTTTGCCACGCTGCTCGACAAGCGTCTGCAGGAGATCAATAGCGACTACGAGGCGAAGCGCTATAAGGACATCACGCTTCAGCCGCTGGAGCTTGTCGTCGCCCGTCAGGGACTGTTCAACGACTGGCTGAAGAGTCGCGGCAAACTGGGCGGTCAGCATAAGGTGCCGCGTCTGAGCAACAGCCGCGAGCATATTGAGCAGTTGCTCTCACTCAATGAAAAATGATAGATGAGAGATATGATTAGAGTTAAGTGGAGAACATTCCGGAAAGGCGGATTGGAGGGTATGGTTGCCATATCTCTCATCTGTATTCTTTCATCTCTCATCTCGGGTTGTGCCCGCATGGGTAACCCCGACGGCGGATGGTATGACGACACGCCGCCATACGTCGTCGGCACCTCTCCTGCCGACAGGAGCACCAACATCAAAGCCAAGAAGATTGCCATCTACTTCAACGAGTTCGTCAAACTGCAGGATGCGCAGAGTAAGGTCATCATCTCGCCCCCACAGATGGAACAGCCGGACATCAAGGAGGGCGGACACCGTATTCTCGTCGAACTGAAGGACACGCTGAAGGAGAACACCACCTATACCATTGACTTCGGCGACGCCATTGTCGACAACAACGAGAACAACCCCATGGGCAACTATGCCTACAGCTTCTCCACCGGCGATGTGATTGACACCATGCAGGTATCAGGCTACGTCCTTGATGCTGAGAACCTGGAACCCGTTAAGGATATCCTCGTGGGACTCTATGACGACCTCTCCGACACCATCTTCCGCCAGAAGCCGATGGCACGCGTCTCACGTACCGACGGCAGCGGACACTTCACCATCAAGGGAGCCGCCGAGCGTAACTACCGTGCCTATGCACTGAAAGATGCCGACGGCGACTTCGTCTACAACCAGAAGAACGAGATGGTGGCCTTCGACCACAAGACCTTCGTGCCGTCGTGGAAACCTGACACCCGTCAGGACACCATCTGGCGCGACTCCCTGCACATCGACAATATTCTGCGCGTGCCCTATACGCACTTCCTGCCCGACGACATCACACTGTTGGCCTTCACCCTGCCACAGACAGACCGCTACCTGCTGAAGACTGAGCGTCAGGACCCGGAGAAGTTCACCTTCTACTTCAGCTACGGTAACGACAGCCTGCCCGTCATCCGTGGTCTGAACTTTGTGTCCGACAGCGCATTCATCCTCGAGGCCAGCCAGAAGCAGGACACGCTCGTCTACTGGCTGCGCGATACAGCCCTCATCAATCAGGACACGCTGCGCATGGAGGTGCAGTACCTGATGAGCGACAGTGCCGGCGTCCTCTTCAACAAGACCGACACTCTCGAGATGCTGCCGAAGATGAGCTACGAGAAGCGTATGAAGGAGAAGGCGAAGGAGCTGGAGAAGTGGGAGAAGGAGCAGGCGAAGCTGAAGAAACGTGGCGAGAAGTACGACAGCATCCCGCCAGTGAAAGCCCTCGAAGTGAAGTTCTTTGGTGTGGGTGGCATCGCCCCCGACCAGCATATCTCCCTGGAAATGCCTGTCCCGCTGGCCTGTGCCGACACGGCGGCCGTGCACCTGAAACAGAAGGTCGACTCGTTATGGGAGGAGATCCCCTGCACGCTGGTGCCCAGTCCCACCCATGTGCGTCGCTACAACCTGCTGACAGAGTTGCAGAAGGGTGGTGAATACACTATCGACATCGATTCTGCCGCCTTTGTCAGTATCTATGGCTCCGTCTCGAATGCCATCAAGCAGACTGTTAAGGTGAAGACCGACGAGGACTACTCAATACTCGAAGTGGCTGTCAGTGGTGTCGATGCCGGTGCCAATGTCATTGTCCAGCTGCTGAGCTCTCAGGACAAGCCTGTCAAACAGCAGCGTACTGTCAACGGTAACGTCCGGTTCCTCTACGTCGTTCCGGGTAAGTTCTACCTGCGTGCCTTCATCGACGACAACGGCAACGGCGTGTGGGACACCGGCAACTATGACGAGGACCGTCAGGCAGAGGCTGTCTACTACTTTAATGAGGAAATAGAGTGTAAGCAGAAGTGGGAGGTCAAGAAACAGTGGAACCTCACCGCCGTTCCCCGACATAAGCAGAAGCCTGCCGCCATCACCAAGCAGAAGGGCGAACAGCAGCGCAAATTGCAGAACCGTAACCTACAGCGTGCCAAGCAGCTTGGCATACAGTATATCCAAGACAAAACAGGTATTAGACTATGAGAAGAATCGTATTATTGATAAGCTTGTCACTGATCACGTTTCAATTATCAATGATCACCGCAACGGCGCAGTCGAAGTGCGGCATCGAGAATATTGCTTTCCAAAGCGGCGAGCGCCTCACCTACGACCTTTACTTCAACTGGAAGTTCGTGTGGGTGAAGGTCGGCAAGGCCACGATGAACACCGACCTCACCACCTATCAGGGGCAGCGGGCATGGAAGGCCAGCCTCGTCACCGGCGGTAACTCGAAGCTCGACAAGTTCTTCACCATGCGCGACACGCTCCTTTCATACTGCAACACAGAGCTCGCTCCCATCTACTTCCGTAAGGGTGCCCGCGAGGGTAAGCGCTACTACGTCGACGAGCTGTGGTTCACCTATCCGAACAATACCTGCAAGCTGAAGATGCATCACATCAGCTCGCACGGCCAGCACATGTGGAAGGACGCTCACTACAAGGACTGCATCTACGACATGATGAGCATCTTCCTCCGTGCCCGAAACTTCAATGCCGGGTCGATGAAGAAGGGCGACAAGATTGCCATGCCCATCAGCGACGCCAGCAAGCTGAGCCACTCGTGGCTCACCTACCGCGGTAAGGAGAATTTCAAGATTGACGGTACGAAGGAGAAGTTCCGCTGTTTGGTCTTCTCGTTCATCGAACGCGAGAACGGTGAGAACCACGAGCTCATCCGCTTCTACGTCACCGACGACCAGAACCACATCCCCGTGCGTCTGGATATGTTCCTCAGCTTCGGCTCCGCCAAAGCCTATCTTAACAGCTACAAGGGCGTCCGCTCGCCGATGACGTCGAAGATTAAGTAACGCGTGGACATCATCCGATTCATCAAGGACTGGACGCTCCCCGTGGCCATGGGCACGGGAGCGGTATTTTACCTCATCTTTGCCTTCACACCGCAGCTCGACGAGGTGGCGATGGTGATGGGGCCGTTCTTCGCCACCATCCTCCCGCTGTTCATGTTCCTGATCCTGTTCGTCACCTTCTGTAAGGTCGACTTCCACCAGTTGCGGCCGGTGGCGTGGCACGCGTGGGTACTGCTGTTCCAAACACTCTTCATCGGCGTGCTGATGGTGCTGATGCTCTATCCTTCTCTGCAGAGCCAAGCGGCAGAGCCTCCTTCCTCGTCCCTCGTTCCTTCCTCCTCGAAAATACTGATGGAGGCTTTGCTCATGTGTATCATCTCGCCCTGCGCCACGGCAGCGGCGGTGGTGACGCAGAAGCTGGGTGGCTCGCTGGAGCAGACGACGACCTACACGTTCCTGTCGAACTTCCTGACGGTGCTGTTGGCACCCGTCTGTTTCCCGCTGATTGAGAAGGGCAGCGACATCACGTTTTGGGCTGCGTTCACGAAGATCCTCCATGAGGTGTTCCTTGTCCTGGTCATGCCGATGTTGTTGGCATACGTCGTGAAACACCGCATGAAACGGCTACACCAGCGTATCGTAGCCGTGCGCGACCTCTCGTACTACCTCTGGGCTTGTTCGCTGATGATTGTCACGGGCACAACGGTGAAGAACATTGTCCATGCCCAGGTCTCCGTCTGGCTGCTAACGGCCATCGCCCTGCTGGGACTGGTCATCTGTATCGTACAGTTTGCCGTAGGTCGTTTCATCGGCCACTACTTCGACCATACGCAGGAGGCAGGTCAGGCCTTGGGACAGAAGAACACTGCCTTTGCCATCTGGCTCTCGTCAGCCTACCTCAACCCGCTATCCTCTGTCGGTCCGGGCTGCTACATCCTCTGGCAGAACATTGTGAACTCCGTGGAAATATGGCAGTATAGAAAACACGGTGTGTCAAAAAACAAAAATCTTCAAAAATCTGACAAAAATTAAGCCTGTCGAAAGCTATTTTTGTTAGATTTTTGAAGATTTTTGTTCAAATGTATCAGCGTTTATAGCTTTGCTAATTCAATGACCTTGTCGATGGCAGCCGACAGTCCGTCGACATTCTTACCACCGGCCTGGGCGAAGTGGGGCTGGCCGCCACCGCCGCCCTGAATGAGCTTCGCGGCCTCGCGTACCATCTGTCCGGCGTTCAGTCCGTGATTGCTGACCATGTCGTCGCTCATCATGATGGAGAGCTGAGGCTTGTTGTGCTCGTGCGAGCCGATGACACAGAGCAGCGAGCCCTCTACGGCGGCACGGATCTTGAAGGCCATGTCCTTCGCGGCAGCGGGAGCCATGGGCAGCACGCCGGCGATGACCGTCACACCGTTGATGGTGCGGGCCTTCTCGACAAACTTCTTGGCAAAGCGCTCCACGGCCTGTGCCTGGAACGACTCAATCTCCTTCTTCATCGAGTCGTGCTCCTCGACATACTTCTGGATGACGCCCTGCAGGTCCTTGGCGTTGTTGAAGAACGCCTTGATGGCCTTCAGCGTGTCCTCGATGCTATACATCAGTTCTTCGCACTCCTTACCTGTGCGGGCCTCGATGCGGCGGATGCCGGCAGCCACGCTGCTCTCGCTGATAATCTTGAAGAAGCCGATGCGGCCCGTCGAGGTGGCGTGGATACCACCGCAGAACTCACACGAGGGACCGAAGCGTACGACGCGCACCTTGTCGCCGTACTTCTCGCCGAAGAGTGCGATGGCGCCGAGTTTCTTGGCCTCGTCGAAGGGCACGTCACGATGCTCGTCGATATGGATGTCCTGACGAATCATGTCGTTGACCATGCGCTCCACCTCGCGCAGCTGCTCGTCGCTGACCTTCTCGAAGTGCGAGAAGTCAAAACGCAGCGTGTCGGGCGACACGAACGAGCCCTTCTGCTCGACGTGGTCGCCGAGCACCTGCTTCAGGGCGTAGTCCAGCAGGTGGGTAGCGGTATGGTTGGCTGCCGAGGCATTGCGCTGGTCGGTGTCGACGCAGGCCATGAACTCGGCCGTGGGGTCTTTCGGCAGCTGCTTCACGATGTGTACCGTCTGGTTGTTCTCGCGCTTGGCATCGATAATCTCGACGGTCTCGGCCTCGTTGACGAGGACGCCGCGGTCGCCTACCTGTCCGCCCATCTCTCCGTAGAACGGGGTATAGTCGAGGACGAGCTCGTAGTATTCGTTCTTCTTCTGTGTCACCTTGCGGTAGCGCAGGATGTGGCAGGTGTATTCCGTGTAGTCGTAACCGACGAACTGCTGCTCGCCAGCGGCAAGCTCAGTCCAGTCAGAGTTCTCGACGGCGGCAGCGTTGCGGGCGCGCTCCTTCTGCTTCTGCATCTCCACGTTGAACGCAGCCTCGTCGACGGTGAAGCCGTTCTCGCGGCAGATGAGCTCTGTCAGGTCGAGGGGGAAACCGTAGGTGTCGAACAGACGGAAAGCCTGCTCACCACTCAACTCCTTCCTCGTTTCTCCTTTCTCGTTGCTCGAGATTTCAGCCATAGCCTTGTCGAGCAGGGCGATACCCTTGTCGAGGGTACGGAGGAACGAGTCCTCCTCCTCCTTGATGACGCGGCCGATGAGCGTCTGCTGGGCCTTCAGCTCGGGGAAGGCGTCGCCCATCTCCTCGACGAGCGTGGGCAGCAGCTTATACAGGAAGGCCTCCTTCTGTCCAAGGAACGTGTAGGCGTAGCGTACGGCACGGCGCAGGATGCGGCGGATGACGTAGCCGGCCTTGGCGTTGCCCGGCAGCTGACCGTCGGCGATGGAGAAGGAGACGGCACGCAGGTGGTCGGCGCAGACGCGCATGGCGACGTTGATGTCGTCCTGCTCCTTTGTGATGGGAGCCTCCTGCTCTTCCTCGAACGTCACGTACTTCAGTCCGGTAATCTGCTGTTCGGCCTTGATGACGGGCTGGAAGACGTCGGTGTCGTAGTTCGAGTGCTTGCCCTGCATCATGCGGACGAGACGCTCGAAGCCCATGCCGGTATCGATGACGTTCATCGACAGGGGTTCCAATGAACCGTCGGCCTTGCGGTTGAACTGCATGAACACGATATTCCAGATCTCGATGACCTGCGGGTCGTCCTGATTCACCAGCTCACGACCGCTCTTGCCGCTGGCGGCACGCTGTTCGGGTGTGCGCGAGTCGACGTGGATCTCGGAGCAGGGACCGCAGGGGCCTGTGTCGCCCATCTCCCAGAAGTTGTCGTGCTTGTTGCCGTTGATGATGTGGTCGGCAGGCACGTGCTTGGCCCAGTACTTGGCAGCCTCGTCGTCGCGAGGGATGTTCTCCTCGGGTGAGCCCTCGAAGACGGTGACATAGAGATCCTCAGGATTCAGCTTCAGCACGTCCACCAGGTACTCCCACGCCATATCGATAGCGCCCTCCTTGAAGTAGTCACCGAACGACCAGTTGCCGAGCATCTCGAACATCGTGTGGTGGTATGTGTCGTGGCCCACCTCCTCCAGGTCGTTGTGCTTACCGCTGACGCGCAGGCACTTCTGCGTGTCGGCACGGCGGCGCGGCTCCGGGTCGCGCGTACCTAATATAATGTCTTTCCACTGGTTCATGCCGGCGTTGGTGAACATCAGCGTGGGGTCGTCCTTGATGACCATCGGTGCCGATGGCACGATGGCGTGCTGTTTCGACTCGAAAAACTGTTTGAACGAGTCGCGAATCTCTTTTGCTGTCATCATGTTTATTAACTATTTGACTATTTACTATTTACAATTTGATGATTGACCGATTTCCGATTTTCAAATTTGGGTGCAAAGGTACGCTTTTTCTATCATATTTCCAAGGATTACCCTCATTTTATCTGTTCATTTCTGTCTTTTCGATGGTTGCCTTTTGACGGCGTGCTGATTGTCGTCCAAAAAAATGGTCTTTTTATTTGGAACTTTCATATTTATTTCCTATCTTTGCAGCCTATCTACCTGCATAATAACAAAACGAAAATAGTCATGAGACAAAAACACATCCTCGTTATCCTTTTGGCGTTCGTCGCCAGCGTGCTTCAGGCCGCCCAGGTGAACAAGAACGACGCCTTGCAGAAGGCCGAGCGCTTCGTGGCCGGCCGTCAGGCTGCTGCCCGTGGCGCAGTAGGGCAGACCATGAGTCTGAAGACCGCCCTCGACAACCCCTACTACTATGTGTTTAACATCGGCAGCAATGGCGGTTTCGTCATTGTCAGCGGCGACGACCGCACGCCGGAGATCCTCGGCTATAGTGACCAGGGCTCCTTCGACGCCCAGAACATCCCCGACAATATGCGCGCCTTCCTTCAGGGCTATGCCGATGAGATTCAGCATTTGCCCGCCAACGTGACGGCAGCGAGTCGCGGGGTGGGGCAGAAGAAGGCTGCCGTCCGCAGTAGTATCACGCCCCTGCTGACCACCCTTTGGAACCAGCATGCTCCTTATAACAATAATTGTCCTATTGTTAGTTCTAAGCGCACGTTGACAGGTTGTGTGGCTACGGCGATGGCTCAGGTGATGAACTTCCATCAGTATCCTGTTGAGCCCACGACGGTAATTCCGGGCTATACGCCTACGGGTAGCAATGCCGGACCAGAGGTAGACCCGTTGGAAGAGACGACGTTCGACTGGGGCTTGATGCGTAACGAATATGATGGTGCAGATACAGATGATGCCGCTGACGAGGTGGCCAAGCTCATGCAGTATTGCGGTGCCTCGGTGCAGATGAACTATGGCGTGGATGGCTCGGAGGCCAGTACCTCGATGGTAATCAATGCCCTCATCAACTATTTCGACTATGATGCTGGAGCGAGGTATGCCGAACGTAGTGAATACGACTATAATGGTTGGGTGGCATTGCTTTACACTGAGTTGGCTAATAATCGTCCTGTCCTGATGGGTGGTCAGTCGACTGGTGGTGGTCACGCCTTTGTCTGCGACGGCTACGACGAGGATGACTTTTTCCACATCAACTGGGGATGGGGCGGCACGAGCAATGGCTTCTTCCGCCTGTCGAATCTCACTCCTGATACACAGGGTGCCGGCGGCAGCTCTACCAATGACGGCTATAATCTGTCTCTGGGTGCTTGTGTTGGTGTACAGAAGAATATCGGTACAGTGCCTACGAATGATTTGAAGCTGACGGTGAGTAATATGCAAATATTGGATTACGTACAAAACAATACAGGTTATTATGTTAATAGTAAGACTTACAATAGGTCTAATACAGCCTCGCCTTTTTATGCTGGCGTTGGCTCTTATTTCACGAACTATACTGGATTAACAAGAACATTTGCTTATGGTTGGAGACTAAAGAAAGACGGTGTGACGATTTGGGATTTTGTTTATTCCGAGGGTTCTTCGTTTTCTAATAATTCTTATACTGGACCAGGTGTCATAGACAATTTCGGCGCTTTGGAGGATGGCACTTATCGTTTAGTTGCTATCTGTAAGTTGTCTGGCACAGATTCCTGGGTGGAGTGTATTGATGCCGACAAGAGTTATATTGAGGCAGTTGTCAATGGTCTGACTCTCACAATGAATGCTGTCAATGTTGTACCAGCTGAATATCATTTGGCGGTGACGAACATAACCCTTGGAGCTGGAGGTCTCGTTGTAGGACAGGCATCGTCCATATCATTCAATGTCACCAACTCTGGTACAGCAGATTATCATGGCGACATCACGCTGGTACTGGGGACGGAAAATTTTGGTGGTCAGACGGTCGACATCAAGGCTGGCGAGACGAAGTCAGTAACGATTACATCTACGCCTTCTGCTGAAGGAGCGTTTAGCCTGACAATCTATGACGGTTTGTTTGAGGATGGAACTCCGCTTGGTGTAGTGTCCTCGGTTACCGTCTATGCAGGAAGCAGTTCTGCCAGCATTGATTTCTCGGAGCTGACCATTAACAACAGCTCTGGTCGTAATGTCTATGGCAATGCCATCTCGGGAAGCGTGAAGGTTAGGAACACAGGAACGACGACCTACAAGCAGGGTATTTCTGTGATTCTCGGAAAGACATATGGCTGGGAAGAAACAGAGCCAGGATCAGGTTCTTGGACATACTATTATTACGAAGACTTCACTAAGAACGTCAACGACCAGATAGTCGCTAGTGGCGAAGAGACGATAGACTTCAACTTCAATGGTCTGGAATATGGGGAACGGTATGTTCTGTTGCTTGTTTACTATACCTATGATTCAACAAAGGGTAAAGTGGTCGGAACTCCCTCTAACCGAGGCATTTACACAATCCAGCACGGCTTTGTCACCGTCGATGCCGATGGTAACGTGACGGCAACGGCACCTGCTGCCAATGTGGTGGTTCCTACCAATGCCGTGGCCGTAGACTTGCGCGGCCAGGCAACCGTGACGAATGTGACGCCTAACGCGAACCCGAACGTGGTCTATCTGTTAGACGATGAGGCAGCGGTGCCCACGGGCGTTACTGGTAACGTCGTCAAGGGCGACGTAGCTCCTTCTATCGCCCTCAGCGACGGTTACGACTTCAATACGCCTATTGCCTTCACAGCCGGTACCATCAGCTACTCGCGTACATTCACTGATGGCACCAACGCCACGAACGGACACTGGACGACGATTATTCTGCCGTTCGATGTGGACAAGGTGGAGGTCGACGGCGTGGAGAAGAGCTGGTTCTTCAGCAAAGACGATACAAACAAGCACTTCTGGGTGAAGAAGTTCGTTCAGGACGGTACGGGAACGGTGAACTTCGACTATACCGACAAGATTGAGGCCAACAAACCATATATCATCGCCATTCCAGATAACTCGTTCGGTGCATGGAGCCTGGTAGGCAAGACACTAGTGTTCTCTGGCACCAGTAAGAGTGTCAGCAGCGAGAAGGCTGTGACCTCGGGCGACCACTACAAATTTGTGGGAACGACGACAAGTACGTCGCCGACGAATGTCTTCGATCTTAATGCTGATGGCACATCGTTTGTATACAGTACAGCTGCTAAGGCGATTGCTCCGTTCCGTGCTTACTTCAAGGAGGCAACTGGAGCGACGGCTTCGACGGCCCTCCGTATCACCTCTCCCTCTAACCAGACGACGTCTATCGGCCAGCTACCGGCGGAGATTGCGACGCCTGCGGCTATGCCTCAGGAGGTATACACCCTCGACGGACGTCGCGTCAGCAGCGGACAGATGAAGAAGGGCGTGTACATCGTAGGAGGTAAGAAAGTCATCAAGTAAGAGATGATGCGTGAGAAGTGAAAAGGTGAAATACTAAAGAACTGAAGAGTGATGAAAAAGATATATGAGCAACCACAGACATTGACAGTCATCGTCCAGACAAGTATGCCGCTACAGACCAGCGGCGGCCTGCCGTCAGCCATCCAGGATCCTGGCATCTCGGGTAGTAGTGGTTCCCGTGAACTCCGTGACTTCGACGACTTCGAGGAGACGCGCCAGAGCCGTCGTAACTGGGATGACGAGGAAAACTATTAATATAAGGTCGGAAGTCATAGTCACGTTATAAATTATAGCGAAAGAACATAGAACATGGCACTGAACGAATATAAACCACAGAAGTTGTATTACAGCATTAAGGAGGTGGCCGAGATGTTCGGCCTGAACGAGAGCACGCTGCGCTACTGGGAGACGGAGTTCCCGTTCCTCAAACCGAAGACCAGCGGCCCGGCGAAGATACGACAGTATCAGGAGAAAGACATCGAACAGCTGCGCACCATCTATAACCTGGTGAAGGAGCGTGGCTTCAAGTTGGCGGCCGCGAAGAAGATCCTTAATGCCAACCGCAAGGGCGCTGACATGAAGGCTGACGTGCTGACACGCCTCATCGGCGTGCGCGACGACCTGATGGCGTTGAAACGTCAACTCGACTACGTGCAGTAATCATTGAGGAATGAGGAACGAGGAAAGAGAATCAAGGAAGAACCGGATGCGAAGGCTATTGACAGCCTTTCTGCTATTCTCGTTCCTCGTTCCTCCTTCCTCGTTCCTCGAAATAGCTGCGCAGAAGCGCAGCAAGTACGAATTCCTGCGTAACCTGCCAGTATATGCAGACTCGCTGATAAAAGACTTGACCTACCCGATGGCGTGGGGCAACAGTCCCATCACCGATTTCAATGCATGGCGCCAGGCCGCCCGCCAGCGTGTCTTCGACTGTATGCTGACACCTCCCCCGCCGCCCCCTAATTCTCCATTATCCATTATCAATTATCAATTGCTCGATACAGAGCAACGCGACGGCTACCGCGCCCAGAAGATTGAGGTGCGACTGTCGCGCTACTACACCGTGCCGGCCTATCTGCTCGTCCCCGACGGCAAAGGGCCGTTCCCTGCTGTTAACGTGCTGCACGACCACGGCGGCCACTTCTTTATAGGCAAGGAGAAGATGGTGCGCCCGCTGGCAACCGAGGACTCGCTGGTCGTCAGCGATGCCGAGGCGTGGCTGACACCGCTCTACGAGGGACAGTTCCTCGGCGACTTCCTGGCCCGTCATGGCTATGTCGTCTTCTGTGCCGATGCCCCGATGTGGGGCGAGCGCGGACGTGCCGAGGGCGAGGACCGCTCTAAGTACGACATGATAGCAGGAAATATGATGATGTACGGCATAGACCTCAGCGCCTACATGACCTACGACGATCTCTCGGGGACGGAGTTCCTGGCCTCGCTGCCCTTCGTCGATGCGCGGCGTATAGGCTGTACGGGCTGCTCGATGGGCGCCTACCGCACGTGGATGCTCGCCGCCCTCAGTGATCGCATCAAGGCCGGTGCCGCCGTCTGCTGGATGACGACCACCGACGAGCAGATGTCGTTCAAGTACAGCCGGACGGAGAATGGCGGCTTTGCCAACTGTCTGCCCGGCCTCCGACGCTGGCTCGACTATCCGCACATCGCTTCCATCGCCTGTCCGAAGCCGATGCTCTTCATCAGCGGCGCGCAGGACAAGCTCTTCCCTGTGCCCAGTGTCGAGAAGGCCTATAGCCAGATGCACGACGTATGGCGCTCGCAGGGCGCCGACGACCGTTTGGAGACAGAACTATGGGATATGCCACACAGTTGTCCTCTCCGCGCCCAGCAGCGCATCCTCGAATTCTTCCGCAAGAATCTCTAAAATAAAACGTAGATTTTTGTTTTGTGGGAATCACGGTTTCCACGCGTTGTCCAGCTGGAAGACGTGGTCGAGGGTGATCTCCGCAGCCTCCTTCTTCGTCAGCTGACGACTCCAGCCGACACGCGTCTTCGGACTGGCACCGGGGCCGCTGTTGTTGTACTCCAGGTAGCGGGCGGTCTTCTGGCGCTCCACCTGCCAGTGATGCCACCCCTCGGGGGCTATCTGTGCGGGCAGCACGCAGTTCATGAACAGCGTGTAGCCGTAGTCGCGCCAGGGACGGCCGAGGAAGAGCTTCGTGACGGTGGGGTCGACGGTGATGGTACAGTTGTTGAAGACGTAGCCGTAGGCAACATCCTCGGGCGTCGAGGCGGCGGTGATGTAGGAGTTGATCTTGCCGTGGATGGCACAGTTCTCGAACCATGCCGTCGAGGGACCGAAGATAAAGTCAGTGGTGCCCTCGATGTAGCAGTCCTTAAAGAGGATACGCGTGCGCGGCATACCGGTGTAAACGGTGTCCTGGTTACCCAACAGTCGGCAGTTCAGGAACACAATGCGGTCGCCCTGCGTGTGGACGGCGACGGCCTGACCGAGCTTCGCGGCGTTGTTCTCGATGGTGATGTTCTTGAATGTGATGTCGTTGGCATCAATACGGACGGTGAACGAGCGGAATGTGCCCAGGTTAGGACGGTTGTCGACGCTCATGGATATCAGCTGCTCCTTCGTCACCGCCGGCCAGTAGTTGCCGTCCATCTTGATGTTCGCGTGGTCATCGTAGGTGATGATGGTCTCGTCGCGGTCCTCGCCGCAGATCTCGATGTTCTGCAGCCACTGCGGAATGATGAGCTTCTCCTTGTAGGTGCCGCGTTTCACGAAGATCACCTTGTGGTAGTCCATGAAGGCGCGGCACACCTCAATGGCGTCGGTGATGGTGCGGAACTCGCCCGTGCCGTCGCGTGCGACGACGATGGTGTCGGGGTTGTCATACTTGCCGGCGGCGGTAGCCGTTAGCGTGGCGGTCAGTAGAATCAGTAGTGTCAGTAGTTGTTTCATCAGTCTATAGTATTTGTGATATTTCCTTCAGGTCTGGAACGGTCTTCAGCCCATCGATGATGGCCTTGACGTCGTCGCGGTCATGGACGCGCAGCTCCAGAGTGCCCTCGAAGATGTCGTCCTCGCAGGTGATGGTCACCTTGTGGATGTTGACGTTCATCTGTGATGAGATGACCTGTGTCACCTCGTTGAGCAGGCCGATGCGGTCGATGCCGCTGATGTGGATGGTGGCATCGAAGAAGAGCCGCTTGTGCATGTCCCATTTCGCGTCGAGGATGCGGTTGCCGTAGCTCGTCTTCAGCTTCGCCGCCACGGGACAGGAGCGCTTATGAATCTCTATCTGGTTGCGGTTGTCGATGTAGCCCAGGGCGTCGTCGCCGGGGATGGGGTGGCAGCAGGTGGCGAACTTGTACTGTCGGTAGTTGTCCTCGCTGATATAGATGGGCTTCTTGCGGTTGAACTTCTCGGGCACGATGAACAGCTCGGGGGGTGCCGGCTCTTCCTCCTTCTTTGCCTTGACGAAGGGCACGTACTTGCGCCAGCCGCCGCCGTCGCCTTTCTTCTTGTTCTTGCCGCTGAGCTCGTCGAGGTCCTTCTCGCCCAGGAGGACAGTCTTCTCGCCAAGGGCCTGGTAGAACTCCTCGCGGCGGTGGTAGTCGTGATACTCCGCCAACTGGTCGGTGACGGCCAGCGTCGGCTCGATGTTCTGCTTCTGCAGCCACGCCGTCAGCAGGTCTTCGCCGCGCTTCTGCACCTCGCGGTTCTCGCGGCGCAGAATGGACTGTATCTTCGACTTCGCCTTGGCCGACGACACAAAGTTGATCCACTCGGGCTGTACGTGCTGCGACTTCGACATGAGAATCTCCACCTGGTCGCCGCTCTGCAGCTTGTGGCTCAGGGGCACCAGTTTGTGGTTCACCTTCGCGCCGATACAATGTGAGCCGAGGAAGGTATGGATGGAGAAGGCGAAGTCGAGGGCCGTACAGCCGGCTGGCATGGTTTTGATCTCGCCCTTCGGTGTGAAGACGAAGATCTCCGAGGCGAAGAGGTTCAGTTTGATGGCGTCTAGGAAGTCCATGGCGTCGGGCTGTGGGTCATCGAGAATCTCCTTGATGGTGCGCAGCCACTCGTTCAGCTCGGCCTCGTCCTCGGTGTATTCCTCCTCGTCGTCGCCCTCCTTGTACTTCCAATGGGCGGCCAGTCCCTGCTCGGCCACCTCGTCCATGCGGTCGGAGCGTATCTGTACCTCAATCCACAGTCCTTGCTTCGACATCAGCGTGACGTGTAGCGCCTGGTAGCCGTTGGTCTTCGGGTGGTTCAGCCAGTCGCGCAGACGGTCGGGATGGCTCTTGTAGATCTTAGAAATAGCCACGTAGATGTTAAAGCACTCGTTGACCTCCTCCTCGCGGTTGCGGGGGGTGAAGATGATACGTACGGCGAGGATGTCGTAGATCTCCTCGAACGTCACGTGCTTGTTCTGCATCTTGCTCCAGATGGAGTAGGGCGTCTTGATGCGCTCCTTTATCTGGTAGGTGATCCCCATCTTCAGCAGCTCCACCTCGATGGGCACGATGAACTCGTCGAAGAGTTCGTGGCGCTTGGCCTGCGTCGAGGCCAGTTTCTTCTGGATGGATGCATACTCCTCGGGGTGCTCGAACTTGAAACTGAGGTTCTCAAGCTCCGACTTGATCTTGTAGAGTCCTAGACGGTGAGCCAGTGGTGCGTAGATGTAGAGTGTCTCGCCGGCAATCTTATACTGCTTGTTGGCGGGCTGCGAGTCGAGCGTACGCATATTGTGCAGACGGTCGGCAATCTTGATGAGGATGACGCGGATGTCGTCGCTCATCGTCAACAGCAGCTTCTTGAAGTTCTCAGCCTGTGCCGAGGCCTGCTCGCCGAAGATGCCGCCGGAGATCTTCGTCAGTCCGTCGACAATCTGGGCTATCTTCGGGCCAAAGATATTCTCGATGTCCTCAACGGTATAGTCGGTGTCCTCGACAACGTCGTGGAGCAGGGCCGAGCAGATACTCGTCGAACCCAGGCCGATCTCCGAACAGGCTATCTGTGCCACGGCGATGGGGTGCATGATATAAGGTTCACCCGACAGTCGGCGCACGCCACGATGTGCCTGACGGGCGAAGTTAAACGCCTTGGTGATGAGGTCAATCTTCTTCCTGTGACGCGTTGCCTGATAGTCGGTTATCAACTTCTGGAACGCATCATTGATGAGCTTGTCGTCACGCTCTTCCTGGGTCATTTTCTCTTCATCATCCATAACTGTCAACTCTTGTCTTCCTATGCCGTCACCTCGTGCCGGCCGTTTTTACTTCACTCTGATCTTCTTTCCCGCCTGGATATTGTTGCCGCGGATGCCGTTCAGCTTGCGCAGCTTAGCCACCGTGGTGCCGTTTCGGCGGGCAATGGCCGACAGCGTGTCGCCACGGCGTACGGTGACGCCACGGCTACGACTGGCGGTAGAGCGACCGCGACGGGCCGTACGGCCACGGCGCGTCGTGGTCTTACGTTTGCTGGTGAACGTCGGTGCATTGTCGTTGATGGCCACCTCCGACCGCTTCGTCAGCAGCTCAGCGGCGTTGAAGGCGAAGATGCTGTCCTGGTTGTCTATGAAACGGCTGACGTCCGACAGCGGCAGCTTCAGCGCCGACGGCTTGGCGTGGCCGGGGACGATGTCGCGGCGGTACTGCGGGTTCAGCGAGCGAAGCATATCAATGTCGGTGCCCAGCACACCGGCCACCTGAGCCAGGTGCAGGTCTTGATTGACGACGATGGTGTCGGTCTTCTGCGGCAGACGGGTGCGCAACGGACAGATGTTGTGCAGCGAATAGTAGGTCATGATGTAGTTGGCGGCAATGAAGGCCGGCACGTAGCCGCGCGTCTCACGCGGCAGGTAGGGGTAGATATGCCAGTAGTCCTTGACATTGGCCGCGGAGTCCCTGCGGGCGGCCTGTGCACGGTGGATGGCCTTGTCGACATTGCCGGGACCGCAGTTGTAGGCGGCGATGACAAGGTTCCAGTCACCAAAGACACGGTAGAGGTCACGCAGGTAGCGGGCAGCAGCATATGACGCCTTCGTCGGGTCGCGGCGCTCGTCGACGAGGCTGTTCACCTCCAAGCCGTACTGACGGCCTGTCGTGAGCATGAACTGCCACAGACCGGTAGCACCGACGCGTGACACGGCCTTCGGGTTCAAGGCCGACTCAATGATGGGCAGGTAGCGCAGCTCCAATGGAACGCCATAGGCCTCCAAAGCTTCTTCGAAGATGGGCATATAGAAGTTCGAGGCGCCGAGCATCATGCTCACCGAGTGGCGCAAACGGCCGCTGTAGCGGTCGATGAACTGCTGGACGACATCGTTATAGGCCATCTCCATCACCGTCGGCATACGGCGCAGACGTTCGATGTACTCCTCGCGGCTGAACGTCGGATTCTCGGCCGTCGTCTGACAGTCGGCATCCAGGTCCAGGTAGGTCTTTGCCATATACAGGTTCATCAGCGAGTCCAGGTCGTAGGTCATCGCCTCGGGGAAGTCGATGACCTCCTCGTTGCCCTCTTGGTCCGTCACGGTGAGCTCGTCCTCCTCGTCAATGACCTCGTCGTCCTCGTCTTCGTCGACAACAACCTCCTCATCTTCAAACTCTTCGTCTTCCTCAATGACTGCCTGTGCCGACATCATCAGCGGCCAGCACAGCATCATTGTCATCATCAGTATGTATTTCTTCATATTCTCAACTTCTTTAACTTCTTAACTTACTTCTCCCTTATCTACCTTCTCAAAAGTTCAGTTGGCAGCTCAGTCCCAGCGACGAGGTCTGCAGCGGGTTGTCATGCTTGGAGCGTGGTGTGCTGATGACCCCCGGCGATACCTTCAGGCTGAGGTCCTTCGAGATGTCGAACTCCGACAGTTCGGCGTCGACATAGGCATCGATGACCGATAGGGCGTAGATGCCCACCATCACGAAGAAACTCAAGTCGCGATAACGGCGGAAGCGATCCTTACGCTTTTTGAAGATCGTCTTGTAGCGCTCCTCGTTCTGCGGGGTAATCTGTCGGCCCAGATGCAGGAACTTGTTAAAGCTCGCCGTACCGGGGTCGTCATCCATGATGTCAAGATAGGCCTGTGCGTAGTCCTTGTACATCATGTTGTTCCATGTCAAAGCGTAGATGCAGCCCATGAAACCGCCGTAAACCAGCGGCAGCTTCCAGTACTTACGGTTGTAGATCTGTCCGCCGCCGGGCAGTACCAATGCCAGCCACAGTGCTCGTTGCGGGTTGGGACGCCAGGTGCTCCAGTCGCGTCCACCCTTCGTCATGCCAGTATCTTCGTTGGGCGTGGGGGTGAGCGTCGGCGGAACGACAGCCTTACTCTCGTTTATGACGCTGTCGACGGCTGCCATGTACACAGAGTCAGGGGTGATGGCGAAGATGCTGTCGCTGTCAGTGGCCTTGCCGGTTTGACTGTCGCTATTAATCGGTGACGTACGCAACGTGTCGGTCTGAGCGCTAACGCCCAGGCCCACGGCCATCATCACCAACAGTATCAACAGTCTTCTTTTCATCATTCCTTTCCAGACGGCCCTCTCCCTACGAGATCCCGTCAAACACCGCCATTATCCGCTCCAGCTCCTCTTCGTTAGTGAAGCCGATGCTGATTTTCCCCTTGCCCGAGGGCGAGCAGGTCATCTGCACCTTCGTCTGGAACAGGTCGGACATACGCTGACGCAGCGCGTTGAACTCCTCGGGCAGCGACGGACGGGCACCGCCGACGCGGCGCGTTCCAGTCTGGATGTCACCGCCGTTCTTCAGGTGGTATACCAGCTCCTCGACCTTACGGACGGAGTAGCCCTGCTTCTGTACCTCCTTGAACAGCTTGATTTGCTGGCTGGGACTGTCCAGCGACAGCAGGGCACGGGCGTGTCCCATGTCTATCTCTTTGTCTTTCAGCGCCATCTGCACCTGGGCAGGCAGCTTCAGCAGACGCATATAGTTTGTCACGGCAGCGCGGCTCTTACCCACACGCTCCGAGATCTTTGCCTGGGTCATACCCGTCGTCTCGGCCAGGTGCTGGTAGGCCAGCGCAATCTCAATGGCATTAAGGTCCTCACGCTGGATGTTCTCCACCAGAGCCATCTCCATGACGTTCTCGTCCTCGACGGTACGGATGTAGGCGGGGATGGTTGTTAGACCAGCCAGCTGCGAGGCACGCCAGCGGCGTTCGCCGGCAATGATCTGGTAGCGGTCGGGAGCCACCTGACGCAGTGTGATGGGGGCGATGATGCCCAGTGTCTTGATGCTTCCCGCCAGTTCCTGCAGCGCCTCCTGGTCGAAGTCGCGGCGTGGCTGGTCGGGGTTCGGCTCAATCTGGTTGATGGCTATCTCGTTGAGGTTTGACGAACCTTCTGTCTTCACTTCGCTGGTGTCTATCAGGGCGTCCAGTCCGCGTCCTGTCCCTATGTCGTCCAGTCCGCGTCCCAAGGCATGACTGGCAAATTTCTTCTTTACGGCCATTTTTTGTTGTTAGCGTTTTTTGTGTCGTTATGACGTTTTAACGTTATTTCGAATTCTTCGAGATAATCTCTTTGGCTAATGCTAGATGGTTCTTAGCGCCCGTGGAGTCAGCGTCATAAAGGATGACGGGCAGACCGTGCGACGGACTCTCCGAGAGCTTCACGTTACGCTGGATGACGGTCTTGAAGACCAACTCCTGGAAATGACGCTTTACCTCGTCGTAGATCTGACGGGCCAGACGCAGACGCGAGTCGTACATCGTCAGCAGGAATCCTTCAATCTCCAGACGCTGGTTCAGACGCGTCTTGATGATCTTGATGGTGTTCAACAGCTTCGAGATACCCTCCAAGGCGAAGTACTCGCACTGGACGGGGATGATGACCGAGTCGGCAGCCGTCAGGGCGTTGACGGTGATCAGTCCCAGCGACGGTGAACAGTCTATCAGGATGTAGTCATAGTCGTTACGGATGGGCTCCAGCAACTCCTTGATGACCTTCTCGCGACGTTCCAGATTTAGCATCTCGATCTCGGCACCCACTAGGTCGATATGGCTCGGGATGATGTCCAGTCCCTCGATATCGGTGGTGTAGATGGCATCACGCACATCGGCTTTGTTGATGATACATTCGTAGATGGAGCAGTCCACCTCCTGGATATTCACACCAAGACCGCTCGACGCGTTGGCCTGAGGGTCGGCATCGATGACGAGGACGGTCTTCTCCAGTGTTGCCAACGAGGCAGCCAGATTGATGGTCGTCGTGGTCTTTCCAACACCGCCTTTCTGGTTGGCTAAAGCAATAATCTTTCCCATTTTTTGTCCTTTTCTAATAAAAGTAGGCTGCAAAGTTACATATTTCTTCTGAAAAATCAGTCTGATTAAACCTTTTTTCGTACTTTTGCAGTCAAATCTTGATTTATTTATGGAAAATAAACGACCGCTCATACTCATCAGCAACGATGACGGCTATCAGGCCAAGGGGCTCAACTGCCTCATCGACATGGTGGCGCACCTCGGCGACATCGTCGTCTGTGCACCCGACGGACCGCGCTCAGGCCTCTCCTGCGCCTTCTCAGCCACGACGCCCCTCCTGCTGACCCACCACTCCCCGGCTCCCGCTTCCCCCGTCTCCGTATGCCGTCACCCCGTGACGGCCCCTTCCCCAGCCTCCGCCGTCGACATCTGGAGCTGCAACGGCACACCCACCGACTGCGTCAAGATGGCCCTGTCGCAGATCGTCGACCGCCAGCCCGCCATCGTTATCGGTGGCATCAACCACGGCGACAACGCCTCTGTCAACAGCCACTACTCCGGTACGATGGGCGTCGTTATGGAGGGGTGCATGAAGTACATCCCCTCAGTGGCCTTCTCGCTCTGCGACCACGACCCCGATGCCGACTTCGAACCGCTGCGCCCCTACGTCGAGCGCTACACCCGCTACGTTCTGGAACACGGCCTGCCCAAAGGCGTCTGCCTGAACATCAACTTCCCGAAACTGGAGACTACTACGTCAGAATCATCGTTCTCCGGTCCCTCTATGCCGGCTCCTGGTGTCGGCCAGTACAGCGGCGTCCGCGTCTGCCGCATGGCCCACGGCTCGTGGCTCAACGAGGTGACCACCTGTCACCACCCCCGTGGCTATGATTACCACTGGATGGTGGGCCACTACCGCAACGACGAGCCCGAGGCTGAGGATACCGACCGCTGGGCCCTCGACCACGGCTATGTCGCCATCACCCCAACCACCTTCGATGTCACCGCCTACGAGGCGCTTCAGTCGTTGAAAACGCTCGAATCATAATCCATGTCCCTCTATGCCGGCTCCCAGTGCCGGCCCCCAAAACACTCACTCATGAAATATTACCTCATAGCCGGCGAAGCCAGTGGCGACCTACACGCCTCACGTCTGATGCGTTCGCTGAAGGAGAAAGACCCCGAGGCTCAGTTCCGCTTCTTCGGTGGCGACCTGATGGCCGCCGAGGGTGGCACGATGGTCAAGCACTACCGCGATTTGGCCTACATGGGCTTCATCCCCGTGCTGCTTCACCTGCGTACCATCCTCAAGAACATGAAAATGTGCAAGGAGGACATCCGTGACTGGTGGCCCGACGTGGTCATCCTCGTCGACTATCCGGGCTTTAACCTCGACATCGCCAAGTTTGTGCATGGATTACGAGGAACGAGGAAGGAGGAGCGAGGAACGAGGAGCAAAGAACGAGGAACGCGTTTCCCGAAGGTCTGTTATTATATTGCTCCGAAGATCTGGGCGTGGAAGGAGTACCGCATCAAGAATATCCGCCGTGATGTCGATGAGCTCTTTTCCATCCTGCCTTTCGAGGTCGACTTCTTCGAGAAGAAGCACCACTATCCCATCCACTATGTCGGTAACCCCACAGCCCAGGAGGTAAGGGAGTGGCGTCTTTCTATGCCGGCACCTCGTGCCGGTCAGGTAGGGGATGTCGCCGCCCGTCCGACCATCGCCCTCCTCGCCGGTTCCCGCCGTCAGGAGATCAAGAGTAACCTCCCGGCGATGATTGCCGCCACGCGCCACCTCGCCGACCGTTACGACATCGTCCTCGCCGGCGCACCGTCCATCGATCCCGAATTCTATCAGCCCTTCCTGAAAGACAGTACCGTACGTCTCGTCGTCAACGAAACCTATCCGCTTCTGGCCTCTGCCACCGCCGCCCTCGTCACCAGTGGCACGGCGACGCTGGAGACCTGTATGTTCAACGTACCTCAGGTGGTGTGCTATAACACCCAGATGAAGCACCTCTTTGGCTTGTTGCGCAAGTTGTTGCTGAAGGTGAAGTATGTGTCGCTGGTCAACCTCATTGCCGACCGCGAGGTGGTCACCGAACTGGTGGCCGAGACGTTCTCTGTAGATGGTATCCGCCGCGAACTGGAAAAAATTCTCCCTGGCGGCGAAGGCAGGGAGGCGATGCTACAGGGCTACAAGGAAGTGCACCAACGTCTCGGCGAGAGCCATGCCCCCGACCGCGCCGCCGACTTGATCGTCTCCTTGCTCCATTAACGTTTCTCCTTCCTCGCTCCTCGTTCCTCCTTCCTCGCTCCTCGTTCCTCGTCTCTCTATGCCGTCACCTCGTGACGGCCTCCTCCTCTTTACACCAGCGTCAAGGTATAAAGATAAACCACCACTGCCGGCACCGCCAGCAGCGACGAGTCGAAACGGTCGAGCATACCACCATGGCCCGGCAAGATGTTTCCGCTGTCCTTCACGCCGAGTGTGCGCTTGAACAGACTCTCCACCAGGTCGCCCCACGTGCCGAAGACGACCACCACCAGACCCATACCGGCCCATTCGGCGGCTGACAGCCCCAGATCGTTCACTCCATAGAGGGTGGTGAAATGCCATATCGCCAGTGCCACGGCCACGACGAGCAGGGCACCGCCGATGCTTCCCTCCCATGTTTTTCCTGGCGACACACGCGGGAAGAGCTTATGACGGCCTAACAGCGAGCCGACACAGTAGGCACCGGTGTCGTTCATCCACAGGAACACGAAGACCGCCAGCGGGGCGAGGTAGCTGTACTCGATGTTGTAGCCGTTCGAACGGAACGCCAGCACATTGAGCAGCGAGAAGGGTAGGGCGATGTATAGCTGTGACAGCATCGTGTATGCCCAGTTGTTGATGGGATCCTTGGCCTGCAGGTACAGCTCCGCCACCAGCAGGTAGACGATGCTCACCAGATAGGGGATGAACACCGTGGCGGGGGTCATCCCACTGTTGTAACCGGCCATCGCCACGAAGAGGTACACGCCAGAGACGGTGCAGATGAAACGGTTCACGCTGACGTACGGCCGGTCGTTCACCAGTCCGGTAAACTCCCAGACGGTCAGGCCGGTGACGAGCGCAAACAGGGCTACCATCGCCTGTGCGTTCAGGAATCCTACAATGATGGCGGCGACAAAGAAGATGCCGGTGATGGTTCTGACGATAAAGTTTTTCATTAGGCCCCCCCTTCTGCCCCCGTGGGGGCTACTTTTGTTTGATGATTATTGTTATCCCCCGCCTCATTGTCGTCCGAAGCCCCCTCGGTGGCCGTCGTGGAGGCTTGTGCCTCAAGCTGACGAGCCCGTTCCTCGGCCATCCGCTCGGCGTCGGCACGCATCTGGGCCTCAAGCAGCTCCTCGGCACGGCTCTGCCACGGACGCTTGCCAAAGATCCGCTCGACATCCTCGGCGAAGATGACCTCGCGCTCTACCAAGAGTTGTGCCAGCTGGGCGTGACCGTCCTTGTGCTCGGTGAGTATCTGCTTCGCACGGTCGTACTGCTCGTTGACCATCTTCAGCACCTCGTCGTCCATGATCTTCGCCGTCGTCTCTGAGTAGGGACGCTGGAACTGGTATTCGGCGTTGTTATAGTAACACAGGTTCGGCAGCTTGTCACTCATACCGGCGTAGGCCACCATACCATAGGCCTGCTTCGTCGTCCGCTCCAGGTCGTTCATCGCACCGGTGGAAATATGGCCGATGAACAGCTCCTCGGCGGCACGGCCACCAAGCAGCGAACACATCTCGTCGAGCATCGCCTCCTTCGTCTGCAGCACACGCTCCTCGGGCAGGTACCAGGCGGCACCGAGGGCCTGACCGCGGGGCACGATGGATACCTTCACCAGGGGGTTGGCAAACTCCGTGAACCACGAGATGGTGGCGTGACCGGCCTCGTGGATGGCGATGGAGCGCTTCTCCGCCTCGGTCATCACCTTCGTCTTCTTCTCCAGACCGCCGATGATACGGTCTACAGCATCAAGGAAGTCCTGTCTGCCCACACTCTCACGGTTGTAGCGAGCAGCTATCAGGGCGGCCTCGTTACACACATTGGCGATGTCGGCACCCGAGAATCCCGGTGTCTGACGGGCCAGGAAGTCGATGTCCACGTCCTGGGCCAGCTTCAGCGGCTTCAGGTGGACCATGAACACCTCCTTGCGCTCGTTCAGGTCAGGCAGGTCGACATGTATCTGACGGTCGAAACGACCGGCACGCAGCAGCGCGGAGTCGAGCATATCGGCACGGTTCGTCGCTGCCAGCGTGATGATACCGCTGTTCGTACCGAAGCCGTCCATCTCCGTCAGTAGGGCGTTCAGCGTGTTCTCGCGCTCGTCGTTGCCGCCCATGGCGGGGTTCTTCGAACGGGCGCGGCCTACGGCGTCAATCTCGTCGATGAAGATGATGCACGGCGCCTTCGACTTCGCCTGCTGGAACAGGTCGCGCACACGGCTGGCACCCACACCGACGAACATCTCCACGAAGTCGGAGCCCGACATCGAGAAGAACGGCACACCGGCCTCGCCGGCAACGGCCTTGGCCAGCAGCGTCTTACCCGTTCCCGGAGGACCGACGAGCAGCGCACCCTTGGGAATCTTTCCGCCCAGCTCCGTATATTTCTGAGGATTCTTCAGGAAGTCCACAATCTCCTGCATCTCCTGCTTGGCACCAGCCTGACCGGCGACGTCCTTGAACGTGATGCCCAGCTCACCGCCTTTCTCGTACATCTGCGCCTTCGACTTACCGACGCTGAAGATGCCGCCGCCCATGCCCATGCCGGCGCCACCGCCGCCCATGCGACGCATGAGGAATATCCACAGACCAATGATGAACAGCAACGGCAGCAACTGGTAGAACAGGTTGCCGAGGAAGTCGCCCTCGCGCTGGTTGTCATACGACAGCTTGCCGGTGAACACCTTCTTCTCGCGGGCCTCGTCGACAAACTTCTCCACCTGGTCGCTACTGCCGATTTCCACCTCTATGTATGGGTTCGTACCTACTTGCTGGTGACCTTTGTTGAAGACGTCGCGGATGTGTGCCGCCTTGACATACATCTTCAGCTTGTTCTGCGTCTTGTTCACCACAATCTTCTCGGCATAGCCCTTCTCCACGTACGTCTTGAAGTCGCTATACGTCGTCTCGGTACGTACCTGTGCGGTACTCTCGCCACCGCTCGTCATGTAGAGGACGATCAGTGCCATGATGGCCAGGAAGTATATCCAGTTCATGTTGAACCGCGGCATATTCATCTTCGGGCCACCCTGCGGTCTGTTGGGGATACTGTTCTTTTCCAATGCTTAATTCTTAATGCTTAATTCTTAATGCTTAATGCTTAATTCTTAATGCTTAATTCTTAATTGCCAAAGGCAATACCTCTTGATTCTTCACTTTTCACTCCTCGTCCGGGATGTGGCTGAGCTTCGCGTCATCCCAGAGGTGCTCCAGGTCATAGTACTCCCGGACATCGGGCAGAAAGATGTGGGCCATCACGTCTGTATAGTCCATGGCCACCCACTGGGCGTTCTCGCGGCCGACGATGTGTACCGGCTTCTCGTCCAACTGCTCGCGTACCATGTCGCTGATGGAGTCGGTGATGGCATCGACCTGTGTCGGCGACTGACCCTCGCAGATGATGAAATATTGGCAGATGCTGCCGTTAATACCCGTCAGGTCGGCAACGACGATGCCGTGGCCTTTCTTTTCCTGGATTCCTTTGATGATGGTTTCTACTAAGTTTTTTGTTTCTTCCATGCTGCAAAGGTACGTTTTTATTCTTGTATTTGCCCTCACTATCCTACTTTTTTTGAGTATTTTAATAAAAAAATGCCCAAAAGTTTTGTGGGTTCCGAAAAAAGTACTACCTTTGCAGCGCATTTCGAGAGAATGTACTGCGAAGTCAGGCTGCATCTCGGCAAAGAGCAAACTCTCTGCACTCGATTTGCGCTGACTTTGTCACCCGTTTTATTGGGGTATGGTGTAATGGTAACACTGCAGATTCTGGTCCTGCCTTTCCTGGTTCGAGTCCGGGTACCCCAACCACTTGATTCGCTAAGTTGCTGAAATATTTAGTACTTAGCGAATTTTTTTTGTTCAAAGTGACTGTTTTCTCCCATTTTTTTGTATATTTGCAGCCGAGATGTTACGACTGCCTGGATTTATCAACAAAACCTTGTCAATACGATTGAGTCTGATGATCGTTTCAGCCATGGCCATTCTGCTCTTGGCTTCGCTGGTCGTGATGCTCCATTTCGTGAGGAAGAGTGTGAAGGAGGAAGCCTTTCAGAAGGCCATGCAGACCCTCGAGGGAACGGTACAGCGCATCGACAACATCCTCTTGAGTGTCGAGCAGACCACGGGAAATGCCTTTTTCACCATGCTCCCCTATGTCAACCAGCCGGAGAAGGTACAGCAGTACGCCCAGCGCGTGGTGGCGTCGAACCCGTATGTCGTGGGCTGTGCCGTCGCCATGAAACCTTATTTCTATAAGGACCGCGAACTCTTCATGGCCTACTATCGCCATGAGGACTGCCTCTCGGCCGAGTCGCCCATCGTCTTCATGGAGACGTTTGGCAATACACCCTATACCGCCCAGAAGTGGTTCAAGATACCCATGGCGTCAGCCAAGCCCGGCTGGATCAGACCTATGAAGGGCGAGGATGGTGTCGGTGAGCCTATTATGACGTTCAGCCTGCCCATTCCCGGCAATGACAGCCTGCCGATAGGTATCATCGGTGTCGACGTGTCGCTCAGCCATCTCTCACAGATTGTGCTCTCTACGAAGACCTCGCCGAACTCCTACTCTATGCTGCTCGACGGCGATGGCTCGTTCATCGTCCATCCCGACAGCAGCAAGCTGTTGCTGCAGACAGACTTCACACAGCTCGACCAGACGGCCGCTGCCACCATCAAGGAGGCTTCCCAGGCCATGGCGTCGGGTGAGACCGGCTACCGGCCGTTCCGCATGAAGGGCACGGACTATTTCGTCTTCTACAAACCGTTCAAGCGGACGATGGTCAGAGGACGTGCCATGGAGGAGGTGAACTGGAGCGTCGGCATCATCTATCCTGAGGACGATATCTTCGGCGACTATAACCGTCTGCTCTACTACGTGCTGGCCATCGCCCTCATAGGATTGCTGCTGCTCTTTGTCCTCAGCCGCATCATCATCCACCGGCAACTGGTGCCGCTGCGCCTGTTGACGGCTTCGGCTCAGCGTATAGCTCAGGGGAACTATCATGAGGCTATTCCCGACAGTCATCAGCAGGACGAGATAGGCCGTCTGCAAGACCATTTCCAGCTGATGCAGCAGTCGCTGGCGACGAACATCGACGAGTTGGAGCAGATGACGGAGACGCTCCGGCAGCGCGAACAGGAGCTGCAAGCGGCCTATGACCATGTGCGTCAGGCCGATTATATGAAGACGGCTTTCCTGCATAACATGACCAATCAGATGGAGGGTCCGGCGGAGGTCATCGTGTCCGATGTCCATACTCTCTGCAAGAGGGGACGCCATATGGCCAAGTTAGAGGCCGGCCGACTGGCCGACGACATCGGCCAGAAGGGCGAGACCATAGCCAGTCTGCTGGACAACCTGCTCCATGTGTCGTTTGATGAAAAGAGAAAGGAGGGCGCCCATGATGATTGACCGGATACGAAAGCACCTCTCCACGAAGCTCAGCCTCACACTGCTGCTGTTGGCCATACCCATCTTCATCCTGTCGCTGGGCCTGCTGTTCGTACGCTCGCGCGACAACGTCAGGACCGAGGCGACGGAACATGCCGAGAGTGTGCTGAACACGTCGATGCAACGGTTGCAGCGCTACATGAACGCCGTCGAGACCGCCACGAACTACAACGACTGGGACGTGACGGAGTACATGGACCCGGACACCATCCTCCAGCTGACCAACCGTGTCGTGCGTCTGAACCCCAGTGTCGACGGCTGCTCCATCAGTGCCGAGCCGAACGTGTTCCCCAAGTACGGACGCTACTACTCGGCCTACACCATCCGCGAGGGCGACAGCATCATCACCGTCGTCGAGGAGGAGTACGAGTATTTCCAGAAGATATGGTATAAGACCCCCCACGACCTGGGGGCGCCCTGCTGGGTGGACTTCTACGACGAGGCCGACTCGCTGGAGGTGACCCTCGACGGCATGATCGCCTCCTACTGCAAGCCGCTCTATACGGCCGATAAGACGATGGTGGCCGTCATCTCCACCGACCTCTCGCTCTACCGCCTGTCGAAAATCATCACCCAGGAGAAGCCCTACCCACATTCTTATTATATGATGCTTGGCGAGGGCGGACGCTTCCTGATACACCCCGACTCCACACGCCTCTTCAGTCAGACCGTCTTCGACAATGCCGACCCCCATCAGCAGGCCGACGTCATTGCCCTGGGACACGAGATGACGGCGGGTAACAGCGGCAACATGACGGCCACCATCGATGGCATACCCTGTCAGGTGTCTTACCAGCATGTGCCAGGAACGCCGTGGAGCCTCGCTATTGTCTGTCCCGATGACGATATCCTGGGCGACTACCACCGGCTGGTATATATCATCCTGTCTGTCCTCGCTGTCGGAATGCTCGTTATCCTCGTGTTTTGCTACAGACTGGTCGGTCACGCCATCGGTCCGTTGAACCAGCTGCTGGACAAGACACAGAGCATCATCGACGGGAACATGGAGGTACACATCCCCCGTAGCCTTCGCGCGGATGCCGTGGGACGTTTGCAGAACAGCTTCGCCACGATGCTCCAGTCGCTTAACTTCCACATGGGCAGCACCCGTTTTACCGCCGAGCAGACAAAACGCCGCAACGAGGAATTGCTACAGGCCACTCAACTGGCCGAGGAGGCCGACAAGCGGAAGACGGCTTTCATTCAGAATGTGTCGCACCAGATACGCACGCCGCTGAACATCGTCATGGGCTTCTCGCAAGTGATGCGTGAGTATGTTGGCTTCTACGAGATGACAGCCGACACAATCAAGGATGAACTGTCCGACGAGGAACTGAAGGAAATCACTACCACGATGACCCATAACGCCCTGCTTCTCAGCCGTATGGTGAAGATGCTCTACGATATCTCGAAGACAGGCGAGGTCAACGAGTTCAGCAACTATTCCAGGGAGACGGTCTCCTGCAATCAGGTTATGCGTGAGGCTCTCGGTTATGTGAGACTGCATTATCCGCAGGTGTTCTTCGACTTCCGGACAGAGGTCCCCGACGACTTCTGCATCCAGACCTGCCGCCACTATCTGATGGTTAGTCTGCGCGAGTTGCTCTACAACGCGGCGAAATACTCCAGCGGTCAATTGGTCATCGCCCGTGTGCAACTGACCAAAACCACCGTTTCCTTCATTGTCGAGGATACGGGTAAGGGTATCGCCGAGGCAGACCGTGACCTGATGTTCGAGCCGTTCACGAAGATCGACGACCTCTCAGAAGGCCTCGGACTGGGACTGCCGCTGTCCAAGCGTCATATGCAGTACCTCGGCGGCGACCTGACGCTCGATGCCAGCTATCACGACGGCTGTCGCTTCATCGCCGTGATCCCGCGATAGTCCAACCTGAATTATTTCTCATTCCCCTCGTATTTCTCACGGATCTTCTTGACCCTCAGTAACAGGTTCTTGTAGTGCTGGCCATTGGTGCCGTCGGTGTGCTGGTCCTTCAGGTAGTTCTCCACCTTGTCCAGGTGCTGCTCAATGTACAGGATGGCATCCGAACGCAGCATCCCCGTATTCACAGCACTCCCATTAGTCCCATAGGCCCCATTAGCCCCATTATTCCCATTCATCGCCACGCCCAGGAAGTCCACGTAGACACGCTGCTGGTAGCGACGCAGGCTGTTCTGCTGCTCACTGCCACCCAGCGGCTTCCATACCATGGCGAACACATCGTCCAGGTATTCCTCCACGGGGTAGGCCTTGTCGGACAGCAGACGGGCATTGCTGACGTTCGTGATGGCGCCGGGAGCCAGCAGCAGGGCGATGAGCGTCTGCTGACGGTTGCGGATCTCCTCCATATAGTCCGTGCCCACCTTGCTGACCACACTCTCCGGATAGAGCCACAGCGGGGCCTCCATCACGTTGCGGTCGAGCCACTGCAGGGCCTCTTTCTGTAGCTCGCGCGGCACGATGTCGTTGGGCTTCTCGCCAGGGGCGTTGTTCACATATTTGCTGAAGAGCCACTTCTGCACGTGGTTCGTGTAGCGCTGGTACTGTGAGCGCACGGAACTGTAGATCTCACGCAGGTCGTCGTACTGCCCGTCGGGCTGTGCCGTCCATTTCTCGATGTTCTCCATCACACGCTTCAGGTTCTTCAGACCGTATTCGTTGGCTTTCATCTGGTTGTCGCCCAGGTCCTCGGTCTGCGAACGCGGGTCCTGACCGTGGCCCTCGTCGCCACACCACCACAGCCGGCGGTTGCCCGTCAGCTTCTTCGTCGTCTCGGCACGCAGGACTTTCTTCTCCTTGGTGGGGTCCTTGAACTCCGGACGGTACTGGTAGCCCCACTTGATGGCCCACTTGTCGTAGTCGTTAATGCGGGGGAACAGTCCCTTCTCCGAGATGCCGTCCTCGGGCTGTGCCACGTAGTTGAAGCGGGCATAGTCCATGATACTGCTGGTGTGGCCGTACTTCTCCACCCAGGCCTTGTCGCGCAGCTTCTCCACCGGCGTGGCCTGCGAGGCAATCATGTTATGGCGCAGACCCAGCGAGTGGCCTATCTCGTGGCTTGACACGAAACGTATCAGCTGTCCCATCAGCTCGTCGGGGAACTCCATCTTCCGCGCACGCTTGTCCGTCGGACCGCACTGCACCATGTACCACTTCTTCACCAGGTTCATCACGTTATGGTACCAGCAGACGTGCGCCTCGATGATCTCACCGCTGCGCGGGTCGACGATGCGGGGCCCGTAGGCGTTCTCCGTCTCCGACGGCAGGTAGCGGATCATCGAGAACCGCGCGTCGTCGACGGACATCGTCGTGTCGTTCTCGGGCCACTCCTTGCCGACGATGGCGTTCTTGAAGCCCGCAGCCTCGAAGGCGGTATTCCAGTCGTTGATGCCGGCAATGAGGTACTTCACCCACTTCTTCGGCGTTGCGGGGTCTATGTAGTAGACAATCTGCTTCTTCGGCTCCACCAGACGGCCGGCCTTGTAGGCCTCTGGGTCCTTCGGTTCCAAGCGGTAGCGCATGACGATGTTCTCGTGCTTCGTCGTCTGCTGGGCATCGCTGAACTCCGTCATCATGTTGCTGAAGTAGCCCACACGCTCGTCTTCATAGCGCGGCTGCATAGGCTGTTCCGGCAACAGCACGATGCTCGTGTTCAGCGACAGCGTCGCCGAACCAGTCTTAGCCGCCGGCGCACGTCCGGAGGTGATGCCGTAGGTGCGCAGCGACTGTATCTCGATGTTGATGGGGTAGGTCTTGATGCTGTCGATGAACGTGCGGTCGCTCATCACACCGCCGATGCCCAGCGTCGTACGGTCCGATGCCGAGAAGCTCGTCACCTTGTTATCGCCCATGATCCATTTCGTCACGTTGATCAGCTGTGCCTGGGTGTCGGGGTTACGGCCAATGACGTCGAACTTATAAATAATCGGGTCCACCGTCGACTGCTTCAGCGAGATGGCGATGCGGTCCTCCGCCTTCGCATAGCTCGACTGCACGTATTCGCGCAGGAACAGCGTCTTCTCGTTGTACTGCTCGAGGTAGATGGCGGAGCGGTTCACCTCCTCGCCGCTGAACATCCTGAAGTCCTGCGGCACACTCGTGAAGCGCGTCACGGCCAGCAGCATACGCCCCAGCAGCTCGTCGGGCACCTCGAGGTACCAGTCGTCCTTGATGTGGCGCACGGTGAACAGGCCCTCACGGACGCTGCCGCCCTCTTTCACCACTTTGTGGTAGGGGGTGGTGTGGTCTTCGACGGTGCTGTCGGCACAGCACGATGGTTTGACCTTGGCGGGTACGGTGTCCACACACAAGGTGTCATGCGGACACTTCGTACTGTCCGTATGAAGGGTTGCTGCCATACCCTGTCCGCAGACGAACAGCAGGAGGATTGTGAGTAGAAATTCTTTCATTTGATGCAGTTCTTTCTGTTTTTGGCGACAAAAATACAAAAAAAAATCATAAAACACAAAACTCTTGCACGTTTTTCCTCTATTTTTTTACGCAGAGACTGCAATCTGTTCTCACGCAGAGTCGCAGAGTACGCAGAGTGTTGCGCAGAGTGGCTTTTTTCTCACCCAGAGACACGAAGTGTCACAGAGGAGATATCATCTTGCAAGCCACTCATGGAGTACGCTGAGTAATGAGGCTGAGGATACTCCATAAACTCCATGCTGCCGCAAATATTTCACTCTGCGTATCACTCTGCGTACTCTGCGCCTCTGCGTGAGGATACAAAACCGTCTCTGCGCGGGACGAAAAAATCCCCGCAACCTTTCGGCTGCGGGGATAAATATCATTATTCAAATTCGTTTCAAGATAAACGTTCAATGCCGCTTACTTCTCCCGGTTCTCGGCGTCGATGGCCTTGATCTTCTCCTTCACCAGCTGCATGTCGTCCTTCAGCTTCTGCACCTTGCGGTTCATCTCGTCGATCAGCGACGAGCCCTTCTTCGACGACACACTCAGGAAGCCGAGGTTGTTCTCGTAGGTCTGCGCCTCCTGCTTGATGGCCTCGTACTGGCGCATCAGACGGGCACGCTCGTTGTCCAGGGCGCTCTCGCCACGCTCGGCCACCTGCTTCAGGTTGTCCTTGAACTTCGACAGACGCTTCTTCGCCACGCTGACGTTCAGCTCCTTGTACAGCTTGTCGAGCACGGCGTGGTACTCCTCGTAGAGCTTGTCCTTCTCGCGGAACGGCACGTGACCGATGCTCTGGTACTCCTCCACAAGCTTCTGTACCTGCTGCTGGATGTCGTCACCGGCCTCCTCGGCGGCAGCCTTCAGACGGCTGATGACGTCGCGCTTCTTCTCCAGGTTCGCCTGCTCCTCGCCGCGGGTGCCGGAGGTGGCGGCGTTGCGGGCCTCGAAGAACTTGTTGCAGGCGGCGAGGAACTCCTCCCACAGCTGGTCGCCAAGCTTCTTCGGCACCATACCGATCTGCTTCCACTCCTTCTGCAGGTTGATGAGCTTGTCGCTCGTCGACTTCCACTCCGTGGAGTCCTGCAGGGCCTTCGCCTTCTCGATGAGGGCGCGCTTCTTGTCGGCATTCTCCTTGAAGGTCTCCTTCAGACTCTTGAAGAACTCTGCCTTCTGGGCGAAGAACGTGTCGCAGGCGGAACGGAAACGCTCGAAGATCTTCACATTCATCTTCTGCGGGGCGAAGCCGATGGTCTTCCACTCGGCCTGCAGGGCGATGATCTCCTTCGTCAGACGCTCCCAGTCGCCGCTGTTCTTCTTCTCGCCGCTGTTGATGGCCTCGGCCTTCTCACACAGCACCGTCTTCTTCTCCAGGTTCTCCTCCTCACGGGCACGGATGGCCTCGAAGTGCTGCTGGTGACGCTTGTTGATGACCGTCGAAGCGGCCTTGAAACGCTCCCAGATGCCCTCACGCAGCTCCTTGCTCACAGGACCGGTCTCGCGGTACTCGCCGTGCAGCTTCTGCAGCTGGTGGAACGCGCTGATGACGTCGGGCTCCTCGGCCAGCTTCTCGGCGGCCTCGCAGAGCTTAGTCTTAATCTCGAGGTTCTTCTTGAAGTCATACTCACGGGCCTCGCTGTTCAGCTTCAGCAGGTCGTAGAACTGCTCCACGTACAGCTGGTAGTTACGCCACAGCTCGTTGGCCTTCTCGGCGGGAACGGACTTGATGTCGCGCCACTCCTGCTGCAGGGCCTTGAACTCCTGGTAGGTCTTGTTTGCCTCCTCGGGCGACGTCACCATCGCCTTGATCTTATCGATAATCTCAAGCTTCTTCTTCAGGTTAGCCTCTTTCTCCTCCTCCTGCTCGCGGAACAGCTGGGCACGACGCTCCTTGATGAGACCCATCTCAGCCTTGAAGACGTTCTCCGTCTCGTCGGGCGTAATCTGGTACGTCTCCGGGTCGCCACCGTTGTCGATGTACGCCTTCAGCTGGGCCTCGCGCTCGGCGATGTGAAGTTTGTAGAACGCGGTCTTCAGGTAGTCCACCTCGTCCTTCTGCGGCGCCTCGTCACCGTGGGCCAGCTCCTTCACACGCTCCAGCACCTCAGCCTTCGTCTGATAGACCTTCCGCTCCACGGCCTCCACGGCCTCTTCAGCTTCCACGGCCTCTTCAGCCTCTGCGGCCTCTTCAGCCTCTTCGGCTTTCGGCGCCTCTTCGGCTACCGCTGCTTCTACGGCTTCTGCGTCTTCCGTTTCGCTATGCTGCAACCGTGTTGCAGCCTCCGCCTCAACGGCCTCCGCCTCAACGGCCTCCGGCGCTTTCTGGGTTTCCACTTCAGGTGTTTCTACTACCTGTTTCACTTCCTTGTTCTCCTCTTGGAGGAGATTGTCTTGAGAGTCCATAATCTAACTTTTTTAGTTACTGTATGGTTGAGCATACACAATATTGCGGTCAAAATTACACAATTTAGTCGAACTGACCAAATCATTAACGTTTTTTCACCTAATTTCTTCTCGCCCCTTACACCAGACGCTTGAACTTGAAGATCCACCAGCAGCCGATGGAGACAAGCACGGAGAGGACGAGTGCAAAGGGGAAGCCCCAGAACTTCTCCTCCATGCCGTTGACGAGGTTCATGCCGAACAGCGAGGCAATCAGCGTGGGGAACATCATGATGATCGTCACCGACGTCAGCGTACGGATGACGGTGTTCATGTTGTTGTTGATGATACTCTGGTACGTGTCCATCGTCGACTCAAGGATGTTCGAGTAGATGCTCGTCGTCTCCCGCGCCTGCGTCATCTCGATGTTCACGTCCTCGATGAGGTCGGCGTCCAGCTCGTCAATCTGCAGCTTGAACTTCAGCTTCGACAGCAGCGTCTCGTTGCCGCGGATACTCGTCTGGAAGTACGTCAGCGAGTCCTGCAGACGCGACAGCCCGATGAGGCTCTCGTTGTTCACCTCCTTGTCGAGGTTACGCTTCGCACGGTCTATGAGCATCGAGATCTGCTTCAGGCGCTTCAGGTACCACACCGCCGATGAGAGGAACAGACGGAAAATCATGTCCACATGGTCCGTGAAACCCGTGCCGCGCTTCTGTTGGAACGACACGAAGTCGATCATCATGTTCGTCTCGTAGTAGCACACGGTGATCGTCACGTCGCGCTTGTGGATGATACCCAGCGGCACCGTCGTGTATGGCGTCCGGCTGCGGATCTCCTTCACGTACGGTATACGGAGGATGATGAGCATCCAGCCGTCGTCATATTCGTAACGGGCTCTCTCGTCGGTATCGCTGATGTCCGACATGAAGTAGTCGGGGATGTTGAACTTCTCTTCCAGTTCGCGCTGGTCGTCCTCGGTGGGACAGGTCATCTGAATCCAGCAGTTGGGCTGCCACTCCGTGAGCTGCGTCAGGCCGCCTTGGGTGTTCCAATAGGTCTTCATTGTGCTAATCCTTTATCCATGTTTCTACATTTCTCTTGCTCCATGCCCCTTGCTCCATGCCCCTTACGAGACTGAGCAAGCAGAGCTTGCGCAAGTTGAGTAATAAATTCTGCGGCAAGGGGATTAGCAGCCTTGCTCGCTATCCCCCGCCTTCACTCCTTACAAGTTTCCGCCGGGTAGTCGTCCATAATGTTTCGTTTTTTAGGGTTATTACTAGTCGCGAATCCTGCGATTCGCCTGCAAAGGTACGAATAAGCGCGTAAAACACCAAATCTTTTCCCATTTTTTTGTGTTAGATTTCTGAAGATTTTTGTTTGACGGGAATGCATATTTATCCGTATATTTATGTGTAATAAGGTGACCTTTAGCGCTGAAAAGGTCACCTTTAGAATCGTAAAGACCACCTTTTTGCCGCTAAAGGTCACCTTTTTACGGCTAAAGGTCACCTTTTCGGGAAACAGGGAAACGAACACGAAATTATTCTCCTTTTTAAGAAACGAATTATCCTAATTAACCTTAATTTTGACCACGAATTATTCTAATTTTAATTGTCTACCGCATAAATATTAATTAGTTAAATTCTTTGCAAGCAAAGCGGCAAAGCCGAGCGCGTGGATAAAATTCGTTTTAATTATTCAAATTCGTTTCTAGAAAACCATCCCATTCGTTTCACAGAAAAACGTCTCATTCGTTTCCACGAGCCCCTCGCGTGCGTATGTATATATACTGAAACAAGAAAATAACCCGCTTATCCCGCTTATCCCACACCTACGGGTATATCATTAAGCATTGATTTAGGTGTAAGATAAGCGGGATAAGCGGGATAATTTCCGCTTTCCCTAATATAATATGCGTGCGCGCTTGCGCGCGCATACGTTGTAACCCGCTAAAGGCCCCCAAAGTCACAGGTTAGGTGTAGGATCTCTCATTGATCCCGCACCTAACCTCTCGACAGAAATTGGCAAGTGGTTATTTCTGTCAATTTCATTAAATCCTCATTTCTGTCAACGCACGGGCACGTCGGCCAGCGTCTTCTTCAGCAGCTCCCAGAACGGGGCGACCGTGGCAATCAGCGCACGCTCCGTCGTGGTGTGCGGCGACTTCATCGTCGGACCGAGGCTCACGACGTCCAGGTGCGGGTACTTACCCAGGATCACCGAGCACTCCAGACCGGCGTGGTCCACCTGGACGATGCCGTCCTCGCCGAAGAGCTCCTTGTACTCCTTCAGCAGCAGGTGTAGGATGGGGGAGTCGGGGTTCGGGTCCCAGCCGCCATACGAGCCGGCGGTCTCCACCTTCATGCCGGCCATCAGGAAACAGCATGTCAGCGTGTCCACCACGTAGTCCTTCATGTCCTCACGGCTCGACCGTGCCAGAATTTTTATGCTGGCTGTGCCTCCCTCGATGTCGATGATGGCGAGGTTGCTCGATGTCTCCACCACGTCGGGGTAGGCGGGGATGAAGCGCACCACACCGTCGTGACAGGCATGGATGGCACAGACGAGGTTGTCTTGGATCTCGATGGGCACCTGCTTCGACGGTGTCGCCACGTCCTCGACGATCACCTCGATGCCCTGCGGTTCGATGACCTTGTACTCGTCGTTGAACGCCTCCTGCCAGTCGGCGGCCAGCTCCTTGAACGCCGCGATGTTCTCCTTCGGCAGCGTCAGCACCGTCTCCGCCTTGAACGGGATAGCGTTACGCATGTTACCGCCGTGCCACGAGCACAGACGACCGTCCAGCTCGTCGATGGCGCTGAGCACCACCCGTGCCATCAGCTTGTTAGCATTGCCGCGGCCCTCGTGGATCTCCAGACCGCTATGTCCGCCGCGCAGACCCTTCACGGTCACCCGCACCGCCACGTCCTCTGCATCCGTCTCCGACTCCTGGTAGTCCAGCGTCGCGGTGACGTCGATGCCGCCGGCAGAGCCGATGACGAACTTTCCCCAGTGCTCCGAGTCGAGGTTCAGCAGGATGTCGCCCTGCAGCTCACCCTCCGGCAGCTCGTTGGCACCGTACATACCCGTCTCCTCGTCGCGTGTGATCAGCGCGTCGATGGGACCGTGCTTCAGGTCCTTCGACTCCATGATCGCCATGATCGACGCCACGCCCAGACCGTTGTCGGCACCCAGCGTCGTACCCTTCGCCTTCACCCACTCGCCGTCGATCCACGGCTCAATGGGGTCCGTCTCGAAGTTGTGCGTCGACTCCGGCGTCTTCTGCGGCACCATGTCCATGTGTGCCTGCAGGATCACACCCTTCCTGTTCTCCATGCCCGGCGTCGCCGGCTTGCGGAACACGATGTTTCCCGCGGGGTCCAGGAACGCCTCCACGCCCGCCTGTCGTCCAAACTCCAGCAGGAACTGCTGTACTTTCTCCAAGTGTCCGCTCGGTCGCGGCACCTGCGTCAGCGCGTAGAAGTTCTTCCATACGCACTGCGGCTCTAACTTTTGAATCTCGTTCATCTCTCTCTTCTTTTGAGTTTTATGTTTTTGTTATTTCTCACAGAGGCAGTTTTATATCCTCACTCGGAGGTGGTTATTTGTTCTCACGCAGAGTCGCAGAGTACGCTGAGTGCTGCGCAGAGTAGCTCTTTTCTTCCCACACAGAGACACCGAGTCTCACAGAGAAGATATTCTCAGGTTATTAACTCCCAAGACTCCGTGCAGCCGCAATTACTTATCACTCTGCGCAACACTCTGCGTCCTCTGCGCCTCCGCGTGAGAATAAAAATACCTCTCCGCGTGAGAATAATCAGGCGTAAGTTTCTTTTCTCATTGATATGTATGTTTTGTTTTCACACAGAGGCGCAGAGTATACTGAGCGTTGCACAGAGTTTATAAATTATTGACTACGCGTTCAATTCCATATTTTAAAGATTCCACATTGAAATTTATGATATAGCCCAAATGGATATTGGTAAGCCGCATATATGTTAGGAGTTGTTTCTCGTGAACAGGCAGTATTTCCTTGACAGATTTCAACTCCAGAATGACACGATTGTCGACAATGACATCCAGACGGAGGTCGATGTCTAATTCCATTTCCCGGTACTTTAGTTTGACAGGTACTTGTTGGTTGACTGAAAAACCTTGGAACTGAAGCTCGTAGACTAATGCTTTTTCATAGACGCTCTCCAACAAGCCGGGTCCTAGCTCTGAATGTACAGTATATGCACATCCTAATAACCTATGTGTATAATCTTTGTCCAGTACAACTTCCATAAATACGTTTTTTTTATGATGTCGGCTCTCCTTTTTTTGCACGTCTTCGCCGCGTTAACTCCCTAGACTCCATGCAGCCGCAATTACTTATCACTCTGCGCCTCACTCAGCGTCCTCTGCGACTCTGCGTGAGAATAAAAATCCCCCTCCGTGTGAGAACAAAAATTCAGGCGCGCCCAGGAATAGACTCCCAGGAGCACCACCAGCAACGTCTGCACCGTGTGAACGATCAGCACGAAGAACAGCGCCTGGTCATCCTGCACTCCGTAGAGAATCAGCATCGTCTTGATGGCGAAGTGCCACGGCCCCGCCCCGTTCGGCGTCGGCACGATCACCGCGAAGTTCGCCACCACGAACGCCACCAGCGCACAGCCGAGCCCCAGGTCCGCCGTGAAGTCGAAACAGAAGAATGTCAGGTAGAAGTGGAGGAAGTACATCACCCAGATGCCGATGGAGAAGAACAGGTACAGCGGCAGGTTCTTCACCCCCCTTAGCGACAGCACACCCTCCAGAAGGCCGCTGAGCGTCGTTTTCACCTTATTATATATAGAGAGGTTCCTCACCAGTACATACAACAGCAACAGCACCGCCAGGGCGCAGACCGCCGTCACCAGCCAGCCTGTCAGCGAGAAGCTCCCTAGGATATGGTCCATCGTCGTCCCCGTCTTACGGAAGAACGTGCCGAAGACGCTCAGCTGGAACAGCAGGATCAGTCCGGAGTACAGCATCACCACCAGCGTGTCCACGGCACGCTCCGTCACCACCGTGCCCAGCGCCTTCGAGAACGATATGCCTTCCCACCGCTTCAGCACCGCACACCGCGTGAACTCTCCTATCCTCGGAATCACCAGCGACGCCGCATAGCTCACAAACACCGCGTTCACACAAGCGGAGCTACTAACCTCCTTCCTCGTTCCTCCTTCCTCGTTCTTTGCAGAGCAAAGCGGCAGAGCCGAGCGCCTCGCTCCTGTTTCTCTATGCCGGCTCATTGTGCCGGCCTCCTCGTTCCTCGTTCCTGTTTCTCTATGCCGGCTCCTTGTGCCGGCCTCCTCGTTCCTCGAAAAAAAGATCGGCTCCAGCGTCTGCTTCCACCGCCACCCGCGCATCGCCTGCGCCAGCACACCGAACGGCAGCGACAGCAGCATCCACGTCCAGTCCATGTCGTGCAACATCACGTGCCCCACGCTCCGGAAATCGAAGTCGCGGTACATCCAGTATAGTATCGCCCCGCCAAGCAACAGCGGCAGCAGCGTCTTCAGCAGTCGGGAAAAGCCTTTTTGTTCCATATGTGCAAAGGTACGAATAATTATTCGAAATAAGAAGGCGAAAAGTTAAAAAATACTAATCGCCTTAAAATTTTTTGCAAATATTATTGGAATTTTTCATTATTTTCTTTAATTTTGCCCCAAAATTCTATAAAATATCAACCAATAAGCATGAAAACATCACATTATATTTATGCTTGTCTGTTGGCCATATTAATGTCCAACAGCGTTTATGGTCAAGATGCAAGTAAGAAAGGTAACGTTACTGCCGACACGCTGGAAGTACACTTCCGCGTAGGTCAGAGCAACCTCGATCTCGGCTATGCCGACAACGAGCGTCGTATCGCAGACTTCACACGTCTCGTGCAGCAGCGTTACGCTCATGCATCTAAAGAGAGTATGCAACTCAACGTCTATGCTGGTGCCTCACCCGAAGGACCGGCCGAGCTGAACCGCCGTCTCGGTGAGCAGCGCGGCATCGCCCTGAAGGAGATCCTCGAGAACCGCCTCGGTGGTCTCGTCGAGCACATCACGGTCATCAACCAGGGTGCCCGCTGGGGAGGCCTGTCAAAGATGATTGAGCAGAGTAATGAACCTTGGAAGTACGACGTGCTGAAGGTCCTCGCCGAGGAGCCCGCCGACGAGTGGACGAAAGATCCGCGCGAGACGAAGCTCCGCCAGCTCCGCAAAGGAGCGATCTGGAAGGTCCTGAACTCCAAGTACCTCCCACAGCTCCGTAGCTCCGGTTCGGCTGTGATCATGGAACTCACGGAAGAGCAGCTGCGCGACACGCTGGTCATCCGCGACACCATCGTCTACCTCCCCGAGCCATGCATCGTCTGCGAGGAGCCTGCTGACCAGCGTCCCGTCTGGGCCGTGAAGACCAACCTCCTCCTCTGGGGCGTCATCGCTCCTAACATCCAGGTGGAGCGCGCACTCGGCAAGACCAACCGCTGGAGTATCGAGGGCGAGTTCTTCTGGCCCTGGTACACATGGAGCAAGAACACACACGCTGAGCAGTTCATGAACCTCGGCGTAGAGCTGCGCTACTGGCTCGGCAACCGCGCCAAGCACCACAGCCTTGACGGCTGGCACATCGGTCCCGCCATCGCTGCTGGCTACTACGACTTCGAGTGGAAGAAGAGCGAAGGCTGGCAGGGCGAGTACCTGAATGTCTACTGCAACTTCGGCTACCAGAAGCGCTGGGGTAAGCGCAAGCAGTGGGCTGTCGACGGTGGCATCGGCCTCGGATACATCCCCACGAAGTTCCGCCACTATGTCGGTAGCTCCAATGCCCAGAACTATGCTGAGCACCATCCCGAGAAGCACCTCATCAACGCCGATGGACGTTCTATCATCGGTCCTAACGAGGAGAGGGAGAACCACCTGATGTGGATTAATTCCGGTTGGAACCACATCTTCGGTCTCACACACGCCAATATCACCATCGCCTATATGTTCGGTGCCAAGGGCGCCAAGAGCGAATGCCCGACAGTCGTCGAGCCCGAACCAGTAATTAAGGAACGTGCACGCGTAAAGGCCGAGCAGGATGCTGAGCGCGAGCGCCAGGAGGCTCTCCGCTACAGCCAGATGAGTGAGAAGGAGAAGGCAAAGGCCGACAAGGCTCGCGCCAAGGCTGAGAAGCAGGCTGCTAAGGACGCCGCCTACGAGGCTAAGCAGCTCCAGAAGGCTGAGGCTGCCGAGGCTAAGGTAAAGGCTAAGGAAGAGGCTAAGGCCGCCAAGCTCCAGGGTAAGGCTCTGAAGGAGACCACCGACAAGGAGGCTGCCAAGGCTGCTAAGGCTCAGGAGAAGGCCGCTGCCGAAGCTGCTAAGGCTCAGGAGAAGGCCGCCGCCGAAGCTGCCAAGGCTCAGGAGAAGGCCGCCGCTGAAGCCGCTAAGGCTCAGGAGAAGGCCGCCGCTGAAGCTGCTAAGGCACAGGAGAAGGCCGCTGCCGAAGCTGCTAAGGCACAGGAAAAGGCTGCCAAGGCTGCTGACGCTGATGCAAAGGCAAGAGCAAAGGCTGAGGCCGAGGCTGCTAAGGCTGCCGCTAAGGCTAACGCTGAAGCTGACAAAGCTGCTGAGAAGGCTGCCGCTGAGGCTGCTAAGATAAAGGCTGCTGAGGAAAAGGCCGCTGAGAAGGCTGCCGCCGAGGCCGCTAAGGCCGCTGAGAAGGCTGCCGCCGAGGCCGCTAAGGTAAAGGCCGCTGAGGAGAAAGCCGCTGAGAAGGCTGCCGCCGAGGCCGCTAAGGCTCAGGAGAAGGCTGCCGCCGAGGCCGCCAAGGTAAAGGCTGCTGAGGAGAAGGCAAAGGCTAAGGCTGACGCAGAGGCCGCTAAGGCTGCCGCTAAGGCAGAGGCTGACGCCGCCAAGGCAAAGGCCGCTGAGGAGAAAGCAAAGGCTAAGGCTGAGGCAGAGGCTGAGAAGGCCGCTGCCAAGGCTGCCAAGGAAGCCGCTAAAGCTGCAAAACAATAATGTTTAACTCAAATTGCTAATAAGAAGATGAAACCATACAAGACATACATCAAGAGCATGTGCCAGGCTGGCACACTTGCTGCCGCTGCCCTCATGCTGCTGCTGTCCACGGGCTGCGAGCGTCGTGAGCTCTACGTCTACCAGGACAACTTCAAGCAGGTAGAGGTAAACATCGACTGGCGTAACTACTTCCGTGAGTGGGGCATCCAGGGGCGTGTAGAGGGTAACCCCAACGCACCCTACGTCGTCGCTCCCGCAGAGGATCCCGATGGTATGACCATCTGGTTCTTCCCGCGCGACGGTCGTCCTTCCATGCACTACACCACCGCCGAGGTCAGGAAGTTCGAGACCTACCTCCGCGCAGGCGAGTACGACGGCATGGTGTTCGACTACTCACCCGCTGAGTACGGACGTCAGGAGTTCGTAGGCATGGACTACGCAGAGACCGCCAAGGTGCAGTCGACACCCGCCAGTTACCAGTGCGACTCCATCCCCGAGCTCTTCGGTCAGGAGGCTTACGGCTATCCCCTGAAGATGCATGACAACGGCTACTGCGTCATCGCCAACGAGCCCGAGGACATCGCCAGCGACACCGTACACATGAACATCGTCACGGGTAAGTACGACAGATACATCCCCTACAAGGAGCGCGACTCCTACCAGGCAACGCTGGTGAAGCAGGTCTTCGACATGGAGCCGATCATCGACCCATGGGCCATGCGTATCCGTATCTACATCCGCAACATCCACTACCTCTGGCGCGCCAGCGCTACAGTGGCGGGTCTGGCTGACGGATACTACCTCGTGAACTGTAAGTCGTCAGAGACACCCTGTCTGCTGTACCTCGACGACTGGGAGATCCACCTCCCCAACACCACCCTCTACCCGAACGCCACAACAGGCTACATCGCCAAGACGTTCAAGACATGGGGACCCACCAACTTCGAGAACCGCAACTGGGACATCCACGTTCCCCAGCGTCCCACCAACGAGTCGACCGTCTATGAGGGACAGATCCCGACGGCCTTCCAGGCCTACGCCACCGAGCGTATCGCCGACCGTCTGCCCAACGAGCTCCGCATCAACCTGAAGTGTCTGCTCCGCGACCGTAAGACCGTACTCTACTACCACTTCAACGTCGGTGACCTCATCTACATCTTCCGCAACGAGTACGCCCTCCGCGTCGACCTCATGGACGGCTTCCAGGGACAGCCTGAGCTCCCGTTCGTCGAGGCTTACAACGGCATCGAGATTGGTGGTATCGTAGTTCCTTGGGAGGATGGCGGACAGGCCGACGTAGGTATGTAACCCGCGGTTCCTCTGGGAAACCATTTAACACAAACCATTCATATAGAAAACAAGAGAACAGTTTACATTATTTTTTAACCAACTAATTTCAAACTTATGAAAAAAGTTCTTTATTTCGCAGCTGTCGCTGCCCTGTTCGCTGCCTGCTCGAGCGACGAGCTGGCCGACTTGAATGCCGTACAGCAGACCGCTGACGGTACTCGCGTGAACTTCAGTATCTACACGCCGCGTAACACGCGTGCAGGTCTGGACAGCACCATCACTACCCAGTCGCTGAAGCTTGGCTACCACAAGGACGCTGGTTTCGGTGTGTTCGCTTACTACACCGACAACAAGACCTACAGCGTGAGCGCTACGCCTAACTTCATGTACAACCAGCAGGTGAAGTACAATGGTGATGCTTGGGCTTATGAGCCCGTGAAGTACTGGCCGAACGAGTTCGGTAACAAGGCTATCTCTGACGAGGTTGACCGTCTGTCGTTCTTCGCTTATGCTCCTTGGGTGGAGGTGAACCCCACCAACGGCAAGCCCGTCATCAAGGAAGCTCTCGCTACGAAGGCTGACACCGTTAACTTCCAGCAGAAGAACATCGTCGAGCTGATTAGCAACACCAAGTCTGGCGACCCCATCATCAAGTACGTGGTGGATGTCAATCCTAAGACCTCTGTCGACCTCCTCTGGGGTGTTCGCGGCGAGGACAAGAACTCTCAGGGTGACAACGTGAAGTACTGGGATCCCATCGATCCTAACTACAACGAGGCTCAGTACGAGATTGGCCTGCCCTTCATCGACCTGATCAAGCCCCTCAAGCCGAATCCCACGGATACGACTCTGAACTTCAACCTCCGTCACGCTCTGTCTAAGGTTAAGTTCACCATCGACTACATCGCTGACGCTCCCACGCCCGCTGGTCCCTCTGAGGTCATCAACGCTGACGAGACTCGTATCTTCCTCCGCAACATCACCATCAATGGCTTCGCTCTCCAGGGCGCTCTGAACCTCAACAACACTGAGAAGGACCTCCCCAACTGGAAGTCGTTTACTGACGGTGTGAGCGAGATCACCTTTGGCGACAACAAGTTCAACGACGGTCGTAAGGACGGTTTCGAGGGTAAGACCAATGGTATCCAGAAGGAGGACAACGCTTATCTGAACCCGGTTATCGTTGAGAACGACGCTGAGGGTGCTGTGGCTCTCGAAGGCGGCAAGCTCAAGTTCACCGGCGTAAAGAACGCTGGTATCACCAACGAGACGGTGCTCCTCTTCGGCGGTGAGGAAGCTGACAACGAAGGCTTCTTCTATGTCATTCCTGGTGGCGACGGCACTGGCCAGGTCGACATCAAGGCTGAGTACGACGTCGAGACCATCGACACCATGCTCGCTTCGAAGCTCTCTGACAACCAGACTCCCGGTCTCTCTACCCCGAACGTTATCTACAAGGAGAACGTCCTGAAGGGCTGCCTCGTTCCCGACTTCCAGCCTGGCTACCAGTATGAGATCAACATCCACATCGGCATGACCAGCGTGAAGATCACCGCTACCGTCACTCCGTGGAAGAACGCTACCGATCCCGCTGTACAGGTTGATCTGCCCGACAACCAGGATGGCCCCGCCGGTACTGAGCCCGCAGATCCCACCGCTGGCTACACCGCAGTTGACAATGCACAGTTCAACACTCAGCAGGCTTCTGCCGCTTTCGGTATGTACTTCCTTGATCCCGAAACCAATGAGATGACTGAGTGCACACAGAATAATATGACTAAGTGGGTGAATGGCAACCCCATGAACCCCGGTCAGTGGACTCCGAAAGTTACGCTCTACACGAAGAAGAACTAATCATTTAGCATTAGCATAACCCTCTATAAAGAGAAGCCGCCGCAATAGGGCGGCGGCCTCTCTTTCCAAAAAAAACTCCGCGCGTAAGCGCATCGCTCTTTGATATAAAACACACAGGCGTGTCCCCTGCCTGAAAGCCCCGCCCAACAGCCCGGCCACCAAAAGTGGGGAGAGGCTTAAAAGCCGCCGGCGTCGACAACCGCCGCCACGGCCTCTGCCGCCGGCGTCGACCTATGACGCCACCGCGTGGCGTCCCCCCCCAAGACGCCCTGGCGCCCAAGACGCCCCCAACAACCGAAAGAATAGATAAAAAAATATATAAGAACGTATGAAGAAATACTTGACAATCATTGCCTCGGCAGCACTACTCGCTGCTTGTAGCAACGACGCCGACGTGGCTGACAACGGCCAGCCGACGGGAAAGGCTATTGCCTTCAACATGTCACTGGCAGCCAACGGAGCACAGACACGTGCCGCCAATGAGATCAATGACGATGCCACGTTGCAGACGAAGGAGTTCGGCGTTTTCGCTGCCTACACTGGACACCTGAAGTACGAGCAGACAACCGTCTCCTGCGACTACATGTACAACCAGAAGGTGGAGTACAAAGACGGTAACTGGCAGTACTTCCCCGTGAAGTACTGGCCGAACGACGCCCGCGACTACGTCAGCTTCTATGCCTACGCTCCCTACGTCAGCAAGTTCGCTACGGAGGACGAGGGCGGTATCGTCGACATGTCGAAGAACTACGACCTCGGCGACCCCTGGATTAACTTCCGACTCCCCTCGCGCCCCTGGGACATCGACAACACCGATGCCGGCAAGGCCAACCAGATTGACCTGCTCTATATGCAGCACCTTGTCGGTGGCAAGGGCACAGCTGACGACCCCTACAAGTACACCGCTTGGGACGACCAGCAGACTCCCCACAAGGTGGACAGCGTCATGGAGTTCAACTTCGTCCACGCGCTGGCTTGCATCGGCGACACCGTGAAGGTCAGCATGGACACAAAGCTGGAGAACTACATCAAGGACTACTGCGATATCACCATCGACAGCATCTCCATCGTCTACCGCAACCTCACGACGAAGGCACGCCTCGTGCTGCGCACCGACAACGCCGTGGCTAACTGGAAGGAGATCATCAGCGGTGAGCTGACGACCACCCGCACCTTCGGTAAGAAGTTCGCCCCTGGCATCAAGATTACCTCGACCGTCCAGAACATCCTCGAGGGCACGGGACTCCTCTACATCCCCCTGCAGGTCCGTGGCACCGAGGCCGCTGTGGCTGACGTGAAGCTGACCTACACCATCAAGATTAAGGATGGTAACCAGTGGGTTGGCTCCGCTTCCGACGGACAGTACGTCGACGTCGAGGGCAGCAGCTATCAGGGTGAGGCCGTCGGACAGTTTGAGCTCGACAACAACCTCGAAGGCCAGAAGCAGAACATCAACATCGTCCTTCATAAGAAGTACGACCTGCTCCACCTCTACTTCGACCTCGAAGAGAATGCCGACGAGCCTTCATACAGCCGTATAACAAAATAATTGTGAAAGGAGAAACAAGATATGAAAAAGAACATCCTTATATTATTGAGCATTATGATGGCCTCGGCCACCACGGCTTGGGGACAGTCTGTCAGAGCCTTCAACCCTCAATACCACAACTACAGCCCCGTAGGAAAGGCAAGCTTCGTCTACGACGGTCAGGAGAAGACCGGCGTCCTGCTCGGTATATATAACTGTCATGGCGCTACCATCACCGGCAACAAGGCAACGAATGCTGGCATCTACCAGGCAGAGATCCGACCCGAGTGCCAAGGACATCTCGTTCCTACGCCTCACGTAGGCGAGGGTTTCTTTACGTATTACGATGACGGCACGACCACTGTCGACTGGCAGATCCTCCCCCGCGACCTGAGGGACGGCGTCGAGATCACCGTGAAGGACCAGCAGTGGACCGGACGCAATATCCAGGCCAACAAGGTCTACACCCTTAAGTACGGTGATAACGACCTGAGGGAGAACGTCGACTACAACGTCCTCATCACCAAGATGGAGACACCGACAACCATCCTCGACGAGGGACGTTACACCATCGTCTTCACCGGACGTGGTAACTTCACCGGACAGGTCGTCAGGACCTTCGACGTGAAGAAGGATCTCTCACAGGGTGAGGACATCACCGGTGTCCACTTCGACATCCCCGAACAGATTATCGTTGCGGGAACATCCTTCGACTTCCAGTGCGAGGTCAGCGACAAGATCAGTCACGCCAAGCTCTACGAGAACGAGGACTACACCGTCGCTTTCTACGACGATGCTGCAGCCTCTAACGAGATCGAGGAGACAGCCGTCAACCTCGGGCAGGGTGAGAATGCCAAGAAGGCCAAGAAGTACTGGGTGGTCTTCACCGGCGTAGCACCGAAGTACGACCCCGAGACCTCTATCAAGAAGGCGTTCTACATCGTCAGCGAGTACCAGGAGAGCGCACCGTCGCCCGCCACCCTCGACCCGAACGTCCGCGGTAACCTCAACGGCCTTGCCAAGGTGAACATCCGCATCACGAAGCCCGGCTATCCCGTCGCCCTCGACTCGCCCAACGGAGTCGTTGAGCTCGGCGAGGCTAAGGTGGCACCGACCACCGACGGCAATCCCGCCATCGACGTCGAGAGCAAGCGCTGCATGATCCTCGACACCATCAAGGTGGCTGCCGTCGACGGTGAGACAACCGAATATGTCAACCACAACATCGTCGGCATCGAGAACAACGCCTTCGCTGGCTGTAAGACCCTCCGATGGATCAACTCACTCATCCCCGGAACCTATGTTCCCACGAGCCTCGACCGCACGGTCATCGACACACCGTTCTACGGCATCCCTCGCCAGACGCTGGTATACCTCTATGGTTATAACATCACCGGTGAGAACTACATCTACAAGATCACCGAGAACGACTTCCGCTCAGCGCTCTTCCACATCTACGAGGATGTCAAGGGCGACCAGACCAAATACAGCGACCAAAAATAAATTGAGATGAGCGATATTAATATTTATGTGTAACCAGAAAAAATGAATACAGTTATGAAACAAAAAATATTTTCCCTGCTTGTCTTAATGATCACCACCGTCAGCGGTGCGTGGGCCCAGGATGATGAAACCTTTAAAGTCCAATTATCAGTTAATTGTTCAGGTCTTAGTGTTGTAAATGGTCTATTCTATAGTTCTGAATGGCTCGAAAGTGAACTCAAAGGAGGTAAATTTATTTCAGAATTCGCTCTTGAAGAATCTTATTTTCATCAAGAGAAGGGTCTAGTGGTAGAAATTAGCCAAATAGTAAACCCCTCCTATCCGTCAGGCTTTTCTTATGATGGTTCTGGTTTTTTAATTTGGATGAAAGATCTCCAAAAATTCACTGGGCCAGTAAATTTACCAATTGATGTTTACTATAATGAGGTACATCATGAAGGCAGTGTTACTGTATCCGTCTATCATAACACCCACAGTTCCACTTTAACTACTTGGGAAAAAGACGCAACATACCATTGGCATCAGTGTAACTATGAATATGGTATGTGTGATGGTTCTGATGATTCGAAGGTTAACAAAGCACTTCATGACTATTCCAGTGGCTCATGTATAGTATGTGGCCAAGCTCAACCTCACACGCATAACTTTAAGATAGACAATGAGGATCAATATGACAGTAACGAAAATTTCCATTGGCTTGTATGTCAGTTGTCTGATTGTCCGCTGGACTATGATGCTATTGCTGCTTATACTGCATCCGACAATTCTGATGCCGTTTCGGCAATTAAAGCTGAGGTAAGTTGGGCAGCACACAACTACGAAACTGGTGCTGAACCCAACACGTGTATTTGTGGTGCCGTGCAACCTCACGAGCATAACTTTGATAATGCTACTTACGATTGGAGTGGTTGTACTGTAAATGATCACCATTGGATAGTTTGTGAAACAACGGATAGTGAGTGTCCCTTGGCTGGCCGCTACGCAAATAGCCTTACTGAGGATGAGAAAGAGATGGTTAGTTGGGGCTTGCATACTTTCGTAAACGATGTATGTACGGAATGTAATGCGCCGTTTGATGAAAACCATACGCATATCTTCTCTCAGGATTGGACAAGAGGTACTGAAGGTCATTATCACAAATGTACCGTTGAGGGTTGCTACATGGTGTCTGAGAGTGATTACATGACCAATTCTTATTTCACAGGTATAGCTTACGAAGCCCATGATTTCCCCCCAAGCAATCCTTGCGTCTGCTCAGTCTGCGGGTTAATGAACCACGAATTTAATACAACATATGGCCATAATGATGATTATCACTACCATCAATGTACGAATGGCGATTGTCCTTTGAACGCTGGTAATCTGGAAGATAATGATCCTGCCCTTACTGCCGAAGTGAAGGCACTTGAGGGCTTCGCTTATGCGGCACACGTCTACGATCAGGCAAACGGTACTCAGTGTGTCTGTGGCGCAGAGAAGCCCGCTCCTGTCCACGAACACAGCTTCTCTACAACAGACTGGATAATAACCGAAACCCACCATTTCCACCCCTGTACCGCTAGTGCTGATTGTCCCCTTGCTTCAGCCCACGGATTGAACAATCCGACACAAAACGAAGACTTTTTCAACGCTTGGCAGGCTCTTGATAACCCTCAACTGAACGCTTTCAATTTTGCCAATCACTATGAATTGTCCCCAGAAGACGGCAATTGTGACTTCTGTGGCGCTGCTATCCACCAGCACGTTGCAGATACGAAGTATATCCAGATAGAAGGCGGTACGTACCACTATACGAAGTGTACTACTGATGGCTGTACTTACAATAGCGAGACACTGACGGCCGCCGACTTTACGGATGCTGCCGTAGCTGCTGCTCTGAACTTCGGAAAACATGCTGACTTCCTTACCTATTATAATGCGTGTGAGAAGTGCGGCTATCATACCGTACACACACCCGAAGAATATTGGGTAACGAACGGTGGTAATCACTATCATCCCTGTATGGCTGTTGGCTGTCCTCTCAGTAGCGTCTATCTCACAGGAGAAGAAGAAGCTTTGGACGACGATGCAAAGACCGCTCTTAGTTTCGGCGCACACGTAGATACAGAAGAGCCCATAGGTATGTGTGACGTTTGTGAAAAGGATCTGAATGCTCACGAGCACTTCTTCACCAGCGACTGGACAACAACGGAAACCGCACACTATCATAAGTGTATCGCCCAGGGTTGTGATATTCTCGAGTACAGCGAACTTGTTCTGGAATTACCACAGTTCGCCGATGTGCAGACCGCTGTGGCTTTTGGTGAGCATAGCTTCAACACCAATAATGTCTGCTCAGAGTGCGGCTACAAGAAGCATATCCACCACTTCGCTAGTGAGTGGACCCAGACCGCCGAGAGCCACTATCACAAGTGTCTCCTTCAGGGCTGTAACATAACAGATTACAGCAAAAACAATGAAGACCTTGCCAGCGATTACGGTCTCACTGCCGATGAAATAGCTGCCATTGCTTACGCAGGGCATGACTATACTGGCTCAGATCCCAATGTCTGCTCAGTCTGTGGCTATGATAAGAATGCTGCTCACGTACACGTCTTCGGTGATACCTGGTTTGAGATGACAGTCGGTGGAAAGGATTACCACTACAAGAAGTGTACTGCCGACGGTTGTCCCATCAACTACGAGAACATGAGCGACCTCGAGAAGGCTATCACTTCCTATGGCCAGCACCAGTACGGTACAAGCCAGGAGGGTGCAGCTTACTACACCTGTAAGGTTTGTGGTAAGGTGAACGAAGCCCGCCAAGCCGAAGAGCACGAGCACAGCTACCAGTGGGTGTCCATCGCTAGCACTGGCGCAACAGCCGACGATCCCGAGCACTGGCAGGAGTGTGTTGCTACTGAAGGCGCTTGTACCGCTGCGAAGGTAGTGCCCGATGAAAAGAAGCATAAGTTCGACGCCGAAGCTACTGACTATAAATACTACACCTGTAGCATCTGCGGTTACATCGACGATAATAGAAGGGCTCATGCTCCCCACGTACACGTGTTCGCCGAGGCATGGTCTAACAACGAGACGCACCATTATCATGAGTGCATCGGTACACAGGGTGAGTGTACGCTGAAGTACGACGGTACCGACAATGAGGCTCTGGAGAAGTACGGAGAGCATACCTATGGCGCCAGCCAGGAGGGTGCAAAGTACTACACCTGTCAGACTTGCGGATACATTAACACAACACGCAAGAATGCTCCTCATTCTCACGTCTATGGTGGTGATGATGCCTGGAAGCACGACAACCTCCAGCACTGGAAGGAGTGTACTGCCGCTGATGGCGAGCAACTCGCCGGTCCTTGCACCGCACCGAAGGGCTTGCTGGGCAACCACGAGTATGCCTCTACGGACGATGCCACGACTGATCAGGACGAGCGCGCTCTCTGCTCCGTCTGCGGATGGTACAACGAGGCCCGTAAGCAGGCTATCGACAACGCTGCAGAAGCTGCCAACGTACAGTCCTGGTGCTGGGACTACGAAATCCCATTCAACTTCGAGGCTACTGTCCAGAACGACCGCCGCTTCAATGCTGACCAGTGCTACACGATCTTCCTGCCGTACGCTCTCGAGCTGAACGGACTGAAGGCTTACGCCATCGAACAGCACAACGACAATATCGTTGGCTTCAAGGAGCAGGCTGTCACCGAGCTGCCGCAGCTCACACCGTTCGTCGTCAAGTCCGAGACAACGGGTAACCCGCTGAGCTCTGCGATGACAACCGTCTACGCGACACTCCTGTCTGCTGACCAGGCCGACTGGATGACTGCCGACGAGAAGGCTGCCCTGATCAGTGACCGTGGCTACGCTGCTGACCAGCCCTCTATCCACAGCACTGGTGGACGCCTCCACATGCTCGGCACACTGAGATACCTCGTAGGTAACGAAGCTGGTGGACGCTACATCATGCAGGGTAAGGATAAGGATCATCCCAATGGTGTCTTCAAGCTGGTTGACGGCTCTGCAGATTCTGGCTACGACAAGATCGACAACCGCGCTTGTATCCTCCCGATGCGCGCACATATCGAGACGCTCGGCGGTGACTCCCGTCAGGTCCTCACGGTGGTCTTCTACGACGCCGATGGTGCTGCTACGGCTATCGAGACCCTCGCCCTCGACGAGGATGGTGCCGCCATCATCTACGATCTCCAGGGCCGCCGTGTACAGAACCCGCGCAAGGGTGGTCTCTACATCATCGGTGGACGCAAGGTCATGTATAAGTGAGTGAAGTGCGAGCTTGTTCGCACTTCCGAGCGAGAATGAGCTCGAGCTGAAAGCTCAAGATCTTTGAAAATAATTAGTAATTAGTAATTAAAAAAGCGCAGCCCAGCTGCGCTTTTTTTTGTGTCCCTGTTGTTCTCACGCAGAGGCTGTTGCTTTCTGTTCTCACGCAGAGGCGCAGAGGCCGCTGAGTGTTGCGCAGAGAATCTCTTTAGACTCCATGCTGCCGCAATAAATATATCACTCTGCGCAACACTCTGTGCCCTCCGCGCCTCTGCGTGAGAATATTCTTGGGATGTTAGCGGAAGAGGCGGCGGCAGTCCTCAAGGATCTCGATGACCTCCTCCTCGGTCTCGGCGCGCAACAAACGGATGCGCGTGGGGCGGAAGTTCGGGATACCCTTGAACAGCGGGGTGGCCGCCAAGTGGCGGCGTGTATGGAGGATGCCGCGTTTCACCGCCATCGACGGTGTCTCGTTGGGCCGTAGACTCGCGGAGATACGTTCGATGTTGATGCGTAGCTGCTGTTTGAGGATGTCGATCTTCTCGTCGGCGGTGAGCTGCTCGCGTGAGAAGAGCCAGGGACAGCCGAAGGTGGCACGGCCTATCATCACCGCATCGACGCCATAGGTGTCGAAGGCACGGTCGGCATCGTCGAGGGACGTGATGTCGCCATTGCCTATGATGGGGATGGTGATGCGGGGGTTACGCTTCACCTCGCCGATGAGTGTCCAGTCGGCCTGGCCGGTATACATCTGCGAGCGCGTGCGGCCGTGGATGGTCAGCGCCTTGATGCCACAGTCCTGCAGCTGTTCGGCGAGGGTGGTGATGATGAGCTGCTCGTGGTTCCAGCCCAGACGCGTCTTCGCCGTCACTGGCAGACGGACGGCGTCGACGACCTTCCGTGTGATCTCCAGCATCTTCGGGATGTCTTGCAGCATCCCGGCGCCGGCACCCTTTCCCGCCACCTTCTTTACGGGACAGCCGAAGTTCAGGTCGATGACGTCGGGACCCGCCTGCTCGACAATCTTCGCCGCCTCGACCATCGCGTCGACGTCGCGGCCGTAGATCTGGATGCCTACGGGTCGCTCCTCGTCGCTGATGGTCAGCTTCCTGACGGTCGAGCTGACGTCGCGTATCAGCGCCTCGGCCGACACAAACTCCGTGTAGACCATTGCCGCCCCGAAACGCTTGCACAGCATCCGGAACCCGATGTCCGTCACGTCCTCCATGGGAGCCAGAAACAACGGGCGCTCCCCAAACTCTATCTCTCCTATCTTCATTCCTAACTTATGTTTTATTCTTCTATAAACAGTCCCTCGTCCATGTCCGCCAGCGGTTTCTTCTTCTTGTTCTCCCGGGCACCGGCCTTCAGCAGGTTACGGGCGGCGGTGATGATGCTCGGTCCGCCCTCGGCGGTGGTGATCTTCAGGCGGTTCATCTTCTTCAGCGTTTCGTTCATCGCCGTCTCGACGTCAGCAAAGCGGGTGCCGAAGTCCTGCACGCGGTCGATGACGGTGTTTGCTGCGTCCATCATCGCCTGTTGGTTCGTCAGCTGGCGCACCTGTGTCCACATCATCTCCAGCACACGGAGGTTCATGTACATCGTCTGTGGCCCGAGGATCATCACCCCCTCGTCGTAGGCCTCGCGCCAGAGGGTGCTGTCGTTGAGCAGGGCGAGGTTCAGCGCCCCCTCGATGGGCACATACATGATGGCGAAGTTCAGACGGTTGTAGCCCTCGGGCAGGTAGCGGGTGTACTCCTTACGTGCCAGCCGTCGCACCTGTGCGCGGACGCTCTCGAGGTGGGCCTTGAGGTAGGCACTCTTCTCCGGCGTGCCGTCCTCGGCGTTCATGTAACGCTCGTAGTCGGTGAGCGACATCTTCGCGTCGACAACGACATGGCGGTTGTTCGGGAAGTGGAGGATGAAGTCGGGCACCAGGCCCTTGCCGTCGTCGCCACGCAGGCCGTGGCCGGCCTTGTCGCGCAGCGTCTCCTGGGTATCGAACTGCTCGCCCTCGTGGAGGTCGAGGTCCTCGAGGAGCTGCTTCAGCTTCAGCTCGCCGAAGTTGCCCTGCACCTTCACCTCGCCGGTGAGGGCACGTGTCAACCGATCGGCGGTCTCGCCGATGGCGGCGCTACGCTCCATGTTCACCTTGATGGTCTCGTCGAGGCGTGTCAGCGCCTCCGCCTGCTGCTGCTTCGTCTTGTCCAGCGCCTCCTGCATATCCTTCAGACTGCGCTGCAGGGGGTCGATGATCTTCGACACCTGCTCGCGGTTACGCTCGCCGAGCTCCTCCTGACGCATCTTCAGCACCTTCTCCGACGTCGTCTGCATCTGCTCACGGATGAGGTCGAGCTGCGTCTTCACCTGCTCCTCGTTCATCTTACGCAGCGTCGCCAGCTGCTGCTCGTACTGCTGGCGCGTCTCCGTCAGACGGCCTTCAAAGTCCGTCTTCTGCGTCGACAGCTGCTGCTCGTAACCCTGGCGGGTGTCTGTCAGCTGCTGCTCGTAGTGGTCGCGCTGTGCGACGATCTGTCGGGCGTTGTTCTCGGCGGTGTTCCGCTGTACGTCACGCTCCGCCTTCAGCTTCATGACGAAGTAGGCGGCCACCACCGCCGCTACTATCGCAGCGACGGCTATCACGGTAATCAGTACAAGGTATGTGTTCATAATTGAGCACAAAGATACGAAAAGTCGAGCACAAAACAAAGGAACACACCACGAATTACACTAATTTCACGAATTATTTGGTGTTTTCCCCGTTTAATCGTATCTTTGCAATCGATTAATGTATGAGAAGATGAAGCAAGTACGCCCGAAGAAACACCTGGGACAACATTTCCTCGTTGACCTGAACATCGCCCGCCGCATCGCCGACACCGTCGATACACCGTTCCCCGAACTACCCGTCCTCGAGGTAGGCCCCGGCATGGGCGTCATGACACAGTACCTCCTCGAGAAACCACGCCCCTTGAAGGTCGTGGAGATAGACCGCGAGTCCGTGGCGTATCTCAGGGAGCATTTTTCGGCTTTTTCGAGGAACGAGGAAGGAGGAACGAGGAAGGAGGATAGTCTTTCCCCTGATTTTGAGAGGAAAGAGGAGAGAGGAGAGAGGAGAGAGGAAAGTTTAAGGGCGGAAGAGAGACTGATTGAGGGGGACTTCCTGCGGTTGGACCTCAGCGAGGTGTTTGGCGGCCAGCAGTTCGTGCTGACAGGCAACTACCCGTACGACATCTCCTCGCAGATCTTCTTCCATATGCTCGACTACCGCGACATCATCCCCTGCTGTACGGGGATGATCCAGCATGAGGTGGCTCTGCGTCTGGCGGCGAAGCCCGGCAACAAGCAGTACGGCGTCCTCTCCGTCCTCATGCAGGCGTGGTACGACGTTGAGTACCTCTTCACCGTCGAGCCCGACGTCTTCAATCCACCGCCAAAGGTGCGCAGCGCCGTCATACGCATGACGCGCAACGCCACCCAGGACCTTGGCTGTGACCCGCAGCTCTTCCGCCGCGTCGTCAAGGCCGTCTTCAACCAGCGCCGCAAGATGCTCCGCGTCTCCCTGCGCCAGCTGCTGCCGGACGTGGCAGCCATCAATGGCGGCGGCAGTTCCTCATTAGGAGCCATCGACCTCACCCGCCGTCCCGAGCAGCTCTCCGTCCAGGAGTTCGTCCAGCTGACGAACGCGGTTGCCGCCTCTCTATAAGCCATGGACAAGGAAGCCTTCGAGAAGCACCGCCCCTATGCCGGCGAGGCCAAGCCATCAATGCTCCGCCGGCGCATAGGCCATGACTACGGCTCCCGCTGCGTCTACCTCGTGACGATGACCATCGAAGGCCGCCGCCCGTTGCTAGGCACCCTCATTGGTAGTCCCGACGCACCGGCCGGCAGCGCCGACGCGCCGCACGTCGAGCTCACGCCCCTCGGCGAGCGCGTTCGGCAGGTATGGATGAACAATGAGCGCGTCTACAAGGGCGTCTCCATCATCGCCACCACCATCATGCCCGACCATCTCCACGGCATCCTCTTCTTCAAGGAGGACGCCGGCGTCACCCTCGGCACCGTCATCAAGGGCTTCAAGGCCGGCTGCAACAAAGCCTACCGGGAGCTGCAGGGGCAGCAACAGCCGCCACTACAGCCGCCACACGGTGGCGGCATAGAGAGACGGCCGCCGTCGGTCTATGCTGGCACCTCGTGCCAGCCCCAAGGCCGGCGCCAGCCGCAGGAGAAGCGCGACCGCGAGCACGGCTACCTCTGGTCTCCGAACTATAACGACCACATCCTTGAGGGCGGCGGAGAGCTGCAGCGCTGGAAGGACTACCTGCGTGACAACCCGCTGCGCCTGGCTATCCGCCGTGCCCACCGCGAATACTTCCGCGTCCGCTTCGACGTCACCGTCGCCGGCCGCACCTACGCCGCCATCGGCAACCGCTTCCTGCTGAACTATCCGCAGAAGGAGGCGGTGCAGTGCTCCCGGAGCCTGACTCCCGAGGCGGTGACTGCGGAGGTGGAGAAGCTGATGGAGAAAGCACGGAAGGGCGTGGTGCTGGTGTCACCGTCGATCTCCGACGGCGAGAAGGCGGTGATGGACGCCGCCCTACAGGAGCATAAGCCTTTGATTTTCCTGACGGCCGACGGCTTCAATGAGTACTCACGGCCTGGCAACCGCTACTACGAGGCCTGTGCCGCCGGTCTCTTCCTGATGCTCGCCCCATGGCCGCACAACAACCGCGAGACACGACTAACGAGACAGATGTGCCTGGAGCTGAACGCTATGGCTAAGGAGGTTGCAGAGGAGTACGTCTTCTCTTGAACCACCCCCAGGGAGCCGCCACACGGTGGCGGCATAGAAAAACACAAGGAAAAACTACATCAGCAGATGGTACGTGCCACCGGCGAGGGGACGGACGATGCCCTTCAGCTCGAGTGAGAAGAGGAGGGCGGTAAGCTCGCCGATGGGGATGTCCGTGCGGACGCTGAGGATGTTCAGCTGCAGGTCGTTGGTCTCGCTGAGGAGGGCGACAACGGCCTGCTCCTCGGGCGACAGATCGGGGAAGAGCTGGCGCTCGATGCCTTTGGCCTCGGTCTGCTGGCGCTGGGCGACGGTCTCCCAGCCCATCGACTCGACGAAGTCGTCGGCGGAGGTGATGAGGGCGGCGGTGTTGTTGCGTATCATGCGGTTGCAGCCCTCGCTGTAGGGCATACCCACGGCGCCGGGGAAGGCGAAGACGTCGCGGCCGTACTCCTGGGCGATGCGGCAGGTGATGAGTCCACCACCTTTGATGGCGCTCTCGACGAGGACGGTGGCGTCGCTGATGCCCGCGACGATGCGGTTGCGCTGTCGGAAGTTGTTTGGCAGGGGCTCCGTCTGTGTCATGTACTCCGTGAGCAGTCCGCCGCGGCTGACCATCTCGGCAGCGGTGTCGCGGTGGCGGCTGGGGTAGATGGTGTCCAGACCGTGGGCCAGCACGCCGACGGTGTCGTAGCCCACGGCAAGGGCGTCGCGATGGGCACAGATGTCGACACCGTAGGCCAGTCCGCTGACGATGAGCACGTCGGGACAGAGCTCGTGGAGCCGGCTGACGAAGCGGTGGATGAGATCCTGGCCGTAGGTGGTGCAACGGCGTGTGCCGACGATGTCGACGACGTGGCGGCAGTTCAGGTTGGCCGTACCTTTATAATAGAGCACGAGGGGCGCGTCCGGACAGTGGCGCAGCCGCTCGGGGTAGTCGTCGCTGCCGGGTGTCAGCGCCAGGATGTTGTGCTTTGTGATGAACGCCATCTCAGCCGCCGCCCTCTTCAGGGCGTCGTCCCAGTGGCGCAGCGCCTCGACAAGACGCGGCGAGCAGTCGCTGACGACGTCGCCGATGTCGTTGCGGTGCTCATAGACCGCTGTGGCACTGCCCAGCGTCTGGTACAGCTGCAGGGCCATCGTCGCACTAATACCCGTCAGGCGTGTCAGCGCAAGGGCGTGGAAAATCTCTTCGCTTGTCATCTTGAGCGCAAAGTTACGAAAAGTTGAGGGCAGAACAAAATAAATTCATTTATTTTTTATGCCGAGACGGAGTAACTTCGCGACTTTTGTCGCAAAGTTACGAAAAGTTGAGAGCAAAACAAAAGAAATTATTCTTTTTTTTGACACGAACAAAAATCATTCACAAATCTGACACAAATGTTGGCGCTCAAAAAGAGATTTTCGAAAGATTTGCGTTAGATTTTTGTTCCATCATTTATTTTTTCGTAACTTTGCGCTTGCAATGATGAACTGGCAACAACTTATATCGAACAAACGGCTGGGACAGGAGCAGCGCCACCCGGGCCGCCATGACGACCGGACGGAGTTCAAGCGCGACTACGACCGTCTGATCTTCTCGGCACCGTTCCGCCGCCTGCAGAACAAGACACAGGTGTTCCCGCTACCGGGGAGCATCTTCGTACATAACCGCTTGACACACTCCCTGGAGGTGGCCAGCGTCGGTATGTCGCTGGGCAACGACGTGGCGAGCCAGCTGATGGCTGCCGACGCGTCGCTGCGCGACACCCTCTTCCCGGAGATTGGACAGATTGTCGCCACGGCCTGTCTGGCCCACGACCTGGGAAACCCGCCCTTCGGCCATTCCGGCGAGAAGGCCATCCAGACATTCTTCACCGAAGGCCCGGGTAACGACCTGCAGCGCATGGTCAGCGGTGAGTTCTGGGACGACATCACCCGTTTCGAGGGTAATGCCAATGCCTTCCGTCTGCTGACCCATCAGTTTGAGGGACGGCGCCAGGGCGGCTTCGTCATGACCTACTCCATGCTCGCGAGTATCGTGAAGTACCCGTATGCTTCGTCGGCAGCATCGGCGAAGGGAAAGTTCGGCTTCTTCTGCTCCGAACGCGATAACTACCGGAAAATTGCCGATGAATTGGGCATTTTTTGCGTTTCCAAGGCCGGCGAGCCGCTGCGCTACGTGCGTCATCCGCTGGTGTACCTCGTCGAGGCCGCCGACGATATCTGCTATGAGATCATGGACCTTGAGGACGCCCATAAGCTGAAGATCCTGAGCTTCGACGAGATTGCCTCGCTGCTGTTGCAGTTCTTTGAGGAGGCCGACCAGCGGCTCATCCTCCAGCGTATCGACGAGGAGGGCCTGACCGACGAGAACGAGAAGGTGGTGTATATGCGTGCCCGTGTCATAGGCCTGCTGGAACAGGAGTGTGTGCGGACGTTCGTTGCCAACGAACAGGCCATTCTCAGCGGCACCTTCGAGGGCAGTCTCATCAAGCACATCGCCCCGCGGCCGGCAGCGGCCTACCGTCGCTGTGCCGAGCTGTCGGCGGAACGCATTTACCGTAGCAAGGTGGTGCTCGACGTGGAGCTGTCGGGTTATAAGATCATGGAGACGCTGATGCAGCAGATGACCGAGGCTATCATGCACCCCGACCGCTACTACTCGCAGCAGCTCATAGGGCGTGTCAGCAGCCAGTATGCCATCCATGCCAAGGACCTGGAGACGCGCATCATGGCGGTCATCGACTATATCTCGGGCATGACTGACGTCTATGCCCTCGATGTCTATCAGAAGATTAATGGTATCTCCCTGCCGATTGTATAGGCGACGGGGCCGTCACACGGTGACGGCATAGGGGACGACAGAGGCGAAGAAGCGGGGGAGCCGTCACACGGTGACGGCATAGGGGACGACAGAGGCGGCTACTCGCGGTAGACCACTTTGTTGGCGCCACTGGTGATCAAGAGGGCCTCGGGGTGCTCCTTGATGAAGGAGTCGATGTGACGTACGCGCTTCTGCTCGAGAATCTCGTTGACGGCGATGAGGATGCCCGTCTCCTCGACATCGCCGAAGCCGTAGTTGATGGCGGTGCCGAAGAGCTTCATCGTAGGCGACAGACTCATGTAGGCGTTCACCAGAGGCGGGATGTTATAGCCCAGACGGCGTATCTCACGGTTCAGGATACGGTAGTCGGCGCTGAAGCTGTCTTCGCAGAACAGGGCCTCGAGCTCTTTCTCGTCAGCTTCAATTTTCAGCGGTTTCATCGGAACAATCAGCTCTTCCTTGTCGGCAAAATGCTTGCGGAGGAAGTAGAGGATCATGTCGCGGCCGCGGCGGATATACGAGGGATACATGGTGAACTTTCCGAAGAAGTAGCGCACGTTGGGCTTAATGACCGTCAGGGCGCCGAGACCGTCCCAGAGGTTGTCGAGGGCGAAGAGACTCTTTGCACCCCTGCGTGAGCTCTGGTAGGGTAGGGAGACGAACGAGCGGCCCAGCTCGATGGTGTAGGGCATATACTCGTTGAGGAATTTCTCTGAGAAATGGAACATATGGCTCGTGGCGAGGATGGGCTGTCCGTTGCTGTCGAGGTCCCAGTCGGTGCCTTCCAGATAGCGGTAGCCGCCGATGATCTCCTCTTGCTCGGGGTTCCATACCAACAGCTGCTTGTAGCAGTTCTCGCAGGTGTCGAACTCGTCGAGGTCGAGCGGCTTGCCCGTGCCTCCTCCTGCCTCGCGGAAAGCGATCTCACGCAACCGGCCAATCTCGCGCATGACATTCGGCGCGTTATGGGCGGTGACGATGTAGATCTCGTTGTTGCTCTTGTTGGTCATCCGCAACTGCTTGTCGGGCGTCAGCTCGCTCTTCAGCAGCTCTACAGGGATCGGTGCGATGATAGGTTGTTCCATTAGGTTTTATAGTTTATACACTTGTTCTTTTACAAATTGTGCCCATTCCATCGGTGTTTTTGATTTGTCGAAGGTCTGCCAGGGGATGGGCTTGCCGATGGCGACACGGAACGTCTTGTGGACGTTCTTGTACATCTCGTCGACGAGAAACAGCATGGCGAGGTTGAACGGCAGGAAACGGTCGGAGAAGTTCGCCAGCCGGTAGAAGAAGTTCGAGTTATGACCGCCGAAGTGGATGGGCACCACGTCGCGCTGGAACTCGACGCTCTTCGAGATGAATGTCTTCTTCCAGGGAATGTCCTCGACGACACCTTTCTTACGGCGCGAGCACAGGCCCGCGGGGAACATCAGCATATGGTTGTCGCTCTTGAAGCCGGCCTCCACCATCTTCGGGAAGTCGCGGCTCTGGTTGCCTGTCTTGTTGATGGGTATGCTGACGGGAGCCAGTCCTGGGAGGTTCATCAGCAGGTCGTTCACCAGATAGCGGAAACGTCCGTCGTAGTGGCGCCCGATGATGGCGCCCAGAGCCACGCCGTCCTCACCGCCCAGCGGGTGGTTCGACACGAAGGTGTAGAGCCGTCCGTCATCCTTCGCCGGCAGGTTCTCCTCGCCGACGATGTCGAGTGTGGCGTCGAGGTAGCGCACGCACTCCTCCAGCCACTCCGTCCCCTTCAGGTGACGGCTCTCCCAAAGGTACCTGTTCACCTCGTCCTGATGGATGATGTGCTTGAGCCACCACACCAGCGGGCGTGGTACCCATTTCGCCTTGGAACCCATCTTGCTCTTCAGGATCTTTTCCAGGTCGATTGTCTTCTCTGTTATGACGGTAGCCATAGTTCTAAGCTTTACGGAATGCAAAAGTAATGCAAATCTTTGACATATCGCACATTTTGAGGTAAAAATGTGCAGGAAGAACGAAAAAATGTCTTTTGACAGCCTTCCGAACAGGCGAAAATCAATTAAATAACGTTAAAACCAAAAAAAAGTGGGGAAAAGTGGTGGATTGTGGGGAGAAATGTGTAATTTTGTGGCTGAATTCTTTTCTTAATATGTACATATGCGTTTTTTAGGTCATACAGAAGCCAAAACCGACGTCAAGGGACGTGTCTTCCTTCCCGCCGTTTTCCGCAAGGTGCTACAGGCATCGGGCCAGGAAAATCTGGTGTTGAGGAAGGACATCTTCCAGGACTGTCTGGTGCTGTATCCTGAGAGCGTATGGAACGAGCAGATGGATATGCTTCGCCAGCGACTTAACCGTTTTAACGCTGAGCACCAGCGCATATTCCGCCAGTTTGTCTCCGAAGTGGAGGTGGTGATGCTCGATGGCAATGGCCGCTTTCTGATTCCCAAACGTTATATGAATGCCGCCGGTATCCAGCAAAATGTGGAGTTTATCGGTATGGGCGACACCATCGAGATATGGTCTGCCGAGAAGGTAGAGGCTTCGAAGATGAGTGGTGAAGAGTTTGGAAAAGCCTTGGAAAATATCATGAACATCTCGTTCTGACCTATATGACAACAGCTGAGACCTACCATGTGCCGGTGCTTCTCCAGGAGAGCATTGACGGATTGGCCATCCAACCCGGAGGCGTCTATGTGGACGTCACCTTCGGCGGCGGTGGTCACAGCCGCGAGATTCTTCGCCGGCTGGGTCCCGAGGGACGGCTGTACAGTTTCGACCAGGATGCCGACGCGGAGAATAATATCGTCGACGATGATAGATTCACCTTCGTCAGGAGCAACTTTAGATATGTGCGCCAGTGGATGCGCTACTATGGTGTGGACCGCGTGGACGGTCTGCTGGCCGACCTCGGTGTGTCGAGCCACCACTTCGACGATGCCACCCGCGGCTTCTCGTTCCGTTTCGACGCCCCGCTGGATATGCGGATGAACAAACGGGCAGGCCAGACCGCCGCCGACATCCTGAATGGCTACAGCGAGGAGCAGCTGGCCGACGTCTTCTATCTCTACGGAGAGCTGAAGAACGCGCGGCGCATTGCCAAGACCATCGTGACGGCCCGCTCGGAGAAGACCATCGCCACCACCGGCGACCTGCTGAGCGTGCTGGGCATAGAGACGGCGCAAGCCGATTCTCAATTGTCAATTGTCAATTCTCAATTGAAAAAAGACATGGCCCGTCTGTTCCAGGCACTGCGTATCGAGGTGAACCGCGAGATGGTCGTGCTGACGGACCTGCTCTGTGGTGCCCGCGACGTGCTGGGCGAGGGTGGACGGTTGGTAGTCATCACCTACCACTCGCTGGAGGACCGTCTGGTGAAGAACATGATGAAGTCGGGGAGCGTCGACGGCCGTGTGGAGCAGGACTTCTTCGGTCGCGTGCAGTCGCCGTTCCGTCCTGTGGGCAAGGTCATCGTTCCCGACAGCGACGAGCAGCAGCGTAACCCCCGCAGCCGCAGTGCAAAACTGAGAATAGCAGAGAGAGTAAGTTAAAATATGGCAGAGGAAGAGATACAACAGGAAGACCTGCAGCAGGACGAGAGTCTGCGAGACGAGCTGCGAGCCACCGAACAGAAGGCGTTGGACAAGCTGAAGGCGCTGAAACGTCAGATTAGCGAAGACGAGCAGACGCCCGTCGGCGCGATGACGTTGCGCAAAATTCTTGGCGGCGACGTTCTGTCGGCGATGTCCGTGCGCCGTCAGATATGGCTCATCCTCTTGGTGGTGCTCTTCACCGTGGTCTACGTTGCCTTCCGTTACCAGTGCCAGCAGGACATGATCAAGATCAGTCAGCTGGAGGCCGAGCTGAAGGATGCTAAGTACCGTGCGCTAAGCTCGTCGAGCACGCTCACCGAGCGTTGCCGCGAGAGTCAGGTGCTCGAGGTGCTGCGCCAGAACCAGGACTCCGTGCTCCATGCCAGTGTCCAGCCACCTTATATTATTAATATACCCGAGAAAGGGTTTTTCAGTGACGACGACGAATGAGTAAGTTCAATAGAAGCAAGGTGATGCCGCGCTACTTCGCCATAGCAGTAGTGCTGACGTTGGTAGGTACTGCCATCCTGGGCAAGACCCTCTATGTGATGACGGCGAAGAAGGCGTACTGGACGAAGGTGGCTTCACGACTGGTGCGCGAGGACGACACCGTGCCTGCTGCCCGTGGCAACATCCTGAGTTGCGACGGTCAGCTCATGGCGAGCAGCATCCCGCAGTACATCGTCTATTTGGACTTCCAGCCCGACAAGATGAAAGACCCGAAGTGGGCCCACGAGTACGACTCGCTGTGGACGGCACAGATTGACAGCACCTGCGAGGGTCTGCACAAGATCTTCACCAGTCAGTCGGCGGCGGAGTTCCGTGCCCATCTGGAGGCTGGCCGCAACAAGATCATCGTCAACAAGAAGACCGGTGAGCAGACCAAGGGTGCCCGCTACTGGAAGATATGGAAGCGCCGCGTCGACTATAACACCTACCTGAAGGTGAAGGCGCTGCCGCTGTTCAACCTGCCCCCCGCCAAGGGCGGCTTCAATGCGGAGTCGTTCAACACCCGCCGCCATCCCTTCGGCTCGCTGGCCATCCGTACTGTCGGCGACATCGGCTCGGACAAGGTGCGCAATGCTCACGGCCGTGTCATCACGAAGGACAGCGCCCGCTTCGGCATTGAGCTGGCCTGCGACACCCTGCTGCGCGGCACACCGGGCATCGAGCGCCGTCAGAAGGTGCTAAACAAGAAGATCGACCTGACGGTGACACCGCCCGTTAGCGGCGGCGACATCGTCACCACCATCGACGTAAATATGCAGGACATGGTGGAGCGTGCCGTCATTGAGGAGATGAAACTGCCCGAGGTGAACGCCGATATGGGTGTGGCCATCCTCATGGAGGTGAAGACCGGCGATGTGAAAGCCATCGCGAACATCGAGAAGACGGAGAGCGGCCATTACATGGAGCTCTATAACCGCGCCATCAGCTACCGCTGCGAACCCGGTTCGGTGTTCAAGGTCGCCTCGTTCCTCGTTGCCCTGGACGATGGCGTCATCCCCGGTGACACCAGCTACATCATCCATACCGGCTGTGGCCAGCTGATGATGCACGGCCGTAACATGAAAGATCACAACTGGCGCCGCGGCGGCTATGGCGACATCAACGTTGCCCGTGCCCTGGAGGTCAGCTCGAACATCGGCGTGAGCTACGTCATCGACAAGTTCTACGGCAAGAACCCCGAGAAGTACGTCCAGGGTCTGGAGCGTGTGGGTATCCGTAAGGACCTGAAGCTCCCCATCCGCGGTTACCTGCCACCGTATATCCGTATGCCGGACACGAAGACCACCGACCGTGCGAAGTACTGGTCGAAGACCACCCTGCCGTGGATGTCGATAGGCTACGAGACCCAGATAGCCCCCATCAACACCGTGACGTTCTACAACGCCATTGCCAACAACGGCAAGATGATGCAGCCGCGCTTCGTGAAGGCGGTGGTGAAGGACGGCAAGACCATCCAGGAATTCCCGCCGGTGGTGCTCGACGAGCAGATTGCCAAGCCGCAGACCATCAAGGTGATGCAGACCATCCTCGAGCATATCGTCAGCCAGGGTTTGGGTCGTAAGGCCGCTCCGCTGTCGCGTGCCTACAAGGTGGCCGGCAAGACGGGTACGGCACAGATTGCCGACGAGCGTGGCGGCTACCACTCCGGTACCACCCGCTACTGGCTGTCGTTCGCCGGCTACTTCCCTGCCGACGATCCGCGCTACACCTGTATCGTCTGTCTGCGAAAGACCGGCCTGCCCGCCTCCGGTGGCGGCATGAGCGGCGTCGTCTTCCGCCATATCTCCGAGGGTGTCATGGCCCAGAGCCTGAAGCGGCGCGTCGAGGATGCCCGCGACACGACGTCGAGCTTCGTGGCCGACGTGAAGGGCGGCAACGGTCAGGCGGCGAGCTATGTCCTGAACCGTATCGGCGCCAAGGGTCAGCAGGCACCGCAGCCGAAGACCTACAGCGGCACCGTCCCCGACGTGCGTGGCATGGGTGCCCGCGATGCCGTCTACCAGCTGGAGCATAGCGGTCTGAAGGTCCGTCTCCATGGCCGCGGCAAGGTGAAATCACAGAGCCTGATGCCGGGCAAGGCCATCGAGCGCGGCATGGTCTGCGAGCTGGAGTTGGAAGTGTAAAAAATACCGATGGAATCAGTAAAAATTGAAAGATATGAGACTGAGCGAGCTATTTAAGAACATCACGCCGACGACCATCGTCGGTGATGCCGATGTCGAGGTGAGCGGCATCAAGATCGACTCCCGTCAGGTGAAGCCGGGCTACCTCTTCGTAGCCATCAAGGGTACACAGACCGACGGGCATCAGTACATCGCGAAAGCCATTGAGCTGGGAGCGGTGGCTGTGCTCTGCGAGGACCTGCCGACGGAGCAGGCTGCCGGTGTCACCTATGTGCAGGTGCCGTCGACGGAGACCGCCGTCGGCCCCGTTGCCACGCTGTTCCACGGCGACCCCACGTCGAAGGTGAAGCTGGTGGGCGTGACGGGCACCAATGGTAAGACGACCATCGCCACCTTATTATATCATATGTTCCGTAAGCTCGGATACAAGTGCGGCCTGCTGTCGACGGTGTGCAACTACATCGACGGCGAGGCCGTGGCAGCCAGCCATACCACCCCAGACCCCATCGAGCTCAACGAACTGCTGGAGCGGATGACCGCTGCCGGCTGCGAGTACGTGTTCATGGAGTGCTCGAGCCATGCCATCGCCCAGCAGCGTATTGGCGGTCTGCGCTTCGCCGGTGGCCTGTTCACCAACCTGACGCGCGACCATCTGGACTACCATAAGACCTTCGAGAACTACCGCGACGCTAAGAAAGCCTTCTTCGATATGCTCGACAAGGACGCCTTCGCCATCACGAACCTCGACGACAAGAACGGCCTGTTCATGGTACAGAACACCAAGGCACAGGTGAAGACCTACTCCACACGTCAGATGGCCGACTTCCGCGCCCGTATCATCGAGTGCCACTTCGAGGGGATGTACCTCGAGATGGACGGCCATGAGGTGGGCGTGCAGTTCATCGGTAAGTTCAATGTGTCGAACCTCCTCTGCGTCTACGGCGCCGCCGTCATGCTCGGCCAGCGTCCCGAGGACATCCTCGTCACGATGAGCACGCTGAAGAGCGTCAACGGCCGTCTTGACCCCATCCGTTCGCCGGAGGGCTTTACGGCCATCGTCGACTACGCCCATACCCCCGATGCCCTGGAGAATGTGCTGAACGCCATCCACGAGGTACTCGACGGCAAGGGGAAGGTTATCACCGTCTGTGGTGCCGGTGGCAACCGCGACAAGGGCAAGCGTCCACTGATGGCCCAGGAGGCGGTGAAGCAGAGTGACCGTGTCATCATCACCAGCGACAACCCCCGTTTCGAGGAGCCGCAGGACATCATCAACGATATGCTGGCCGGTCTCGACGCCCGTCAGATGAAGAAGGTGCTGAGCATCGTCGACCGCCGCGAGGCCATCCGTACCGCCTGTATGATGGCTGAGAAGGGTGACGTCATCCTCGTTGCCGGCAAGGGCCATGAGGACTATCAGGATGTGAAGGGTGTCAAGCACCACTTCGACGACCATGAGGTCATCCGCGAGTGCTTTAATCAATAACTAACCGTCGTCATTACGTTATAACGACATAACGACATAAAGAGGAAACAAGATGCTATATTACGTCTTCAGATACTTAGAGCAGTTTGGCGTCCCGGGGTCACACCTCTGGTCGTACATCTCCTTCCGTTCGCTCCTGGCGCTGATCCTGGCGCTGGCAGTGTCGGCATGGTTCGGTGAGTATTTCATCAAGTATATGCGCCGGAAGAAAATCTTTGAGACGGAGCGCGACCCCGCCATCGACCCCTTCGGTGAGCAGAAGAAAGGTGTGCCCACGATGGGCGGCCTAATCATCATCGTCGCCATCCTCGTGCCGGTGCTGCTCTTGGCCCGTATGCGTAATATCTATATCATCCTGATGATTGTGACGACCGTGTGGCTGGGCTTCCTCGGCTTCCTGGACGACTATATCAAGGTGTTCCGCCGCAACAAGGACGGCCTGAAGGGTAAGTACAAGATTGTGGGTCAGGTGTCCATCGGCTTCATCGTCGGACTGACGCTCTGGCTCAGTCCCGATGCCGTGGTGCGCGAGAATGTCACCGTGCAGCAGCAGAACCAGGAGTTGGTGGTGAAGCACCAGAAGGAGGCGGTGAAGTCGCTGCAGACGACCATCCCGTTTGTGAAGAACCACAACTTGAACTACTCGAACGTCATGGCGTTCCTCGGCGACTACAAGGTGGCCGCCGGCTGGGTGCTCTTCGTCATCCTGACCATCCTCGTGGTGACGGCCGTGTCGAACGGTGCCAACCTGAACGACGGCATGGACGGTATGTGTGCCGGTAACTCTGCCATCATCGGCGTGGCGCTACTGGTCCTGGCCTACGTGTCGGGACACATTATCTACGCCGCCTACTTCGATATCATGTACATCCCCCATGCCGAGGAGCTGGTGGTGTTCCTCGCCGCGTTCATCGGTGCGATGATCGGTTTCCTGTGGTATAACGCCTTCCCCGCCCAGGTGTTCATGGGCGACACCGGCTCGCTGACTATCGGCGGCATCATCGGCGTCTGCGCCGTCATTATCCACAAGGAGCTGCTGCTGCCCATCCTCTGCGGCATCTTCTTCGTCGAGAGCCTGAGCGTCATTATCCAGACGCAGTGGTTCAAGCTGATGAAACGCAAGGGCAAGCGTGTGCGCGTGTTCCGTGCCACCCCGATCCACGACAACTTCCGTCGTCTCGACTCCCAGCTCGACCCGACGTCTCACTATATCCTCCGTGGCTGGCCGCAGCGTCAGTTCCATGAGTCGAAGATTACGTTCCGCTTCTGGATTGTCACCATCATCCTGGCGGCGCTGACGATAATTACACTGAAGATCAGATAAAAGATGAAGAGAATAGTCGTATTAGGAGCCGGCGAGAGCGGTGCAGGAGCCGCCGTGCTGGCGAAGAAAGAGGGCTTCGACGTGTTCGTGTCGGATATGTCGAAGATTGCCGATAAGTACAAGAAGCAGCTCGACGACCACCAGATAGCGTGGGAGGAGGGCCAGCATACCGAGGAGAAGATCCTCAATGCCGACGAGATCATCAAGTCGCCCGGCATCCCCGACACCGCACCGATGGTCGCCAAGGCCATCGCCAAGGGCATTGGCATCATCAGCGAGATAGAGTTCGCCGGCCGTTACACGACGTCGAAGATGGTCTGCATCACCGGCTCCAACGGCAAGACGACGACCACATCGCTCATCTACCATATCTTCAAGCAGGCAGGTTACGATGCCGGCCTGGCCGGAAACATCGGCCGTTCGCTGGCCCTGCAGGTCGCCGAGGATCCCCATGAGTACTACATCATCGAGCTGTCGTCGTTCCAGTTGGACAATATGTATCGCTTCCGTGCGAACATCGCCATCCTGCTGAACATCACCCCCGACCACCTGGATCGCTACGACAACAAGATGCAGAACTATACCGATGCCAAGATGCGTATCATCCAGAACCAGACGCCGCAGGACGCCTTCATCTACTGGGCCGACGACCCCATCATCGCGAAGGAGTTGCAGAAGTACGACATCAAGGCCGTGCAGTGTCCGTTCTCCGACGTGAAAAAGGGCGGTGTCATCGGCTACATCGAGGCAGGCCAGTACAAGCTGGAGTATCCCACGCCCTTCAACATGGAACAGGAGAGTCTGAGCCTGACGGGGCGTCACAATATCTACAACTCGCTGGCCGCCGGACTGGCTGCCAACATCGCCGGCATCAAGAAGGAGGACATCCGCCGCTCGCTGAGCGACTTCCCCGGCGTGGAGCATCGTCTGGAGAAGGTCTGCGACGTCCGTGGCGTCCACTACGTCAACGACTCGAAAGCCACGAATGTCGATGCCTGCTGGTATGCCCTGGAGGCCATGAAGACGAAGGTGGTGCTCATAGTCGGCGGCAAGGACAAGGGTAACGACTACTCGCCGCTGTTCCCGCTCATCAAGGAGAAGTGCTCGGCGCTGGTCTACCTCGGTGCCGACAACCAGAAGCTGCACGACAACTTCGACCAGTTGGGCATCCCCGTGCGCGACACCCACTCCATGAAGGACTGTGTCGCCGCCTGCTACGAACTGGCACAACCCGGTGAGACGGTGCTGCTCTCTCCCTGCTGCGCCTCGTTCGACCTCTTCAAGAACATGGAGGACCGTGGCGAGCAGTTCAAGGAACTGGCCAGGAACTTATAAGTCTCATGAGTCCCATAGGTCCCATAGGTCTCATAGGTCCCATAGGTCCCATTGGCCCCATAACAATAGAATAGAATGGAAAAGAAAATAGGCAATCTCTTTAAGGGCGACAAGGTCGTATGGATGGTGTTCTTCTTCCTCTGTATGATCAGCATTGTCGAAGTCTTCTCGGCTTCGAGCAACCTGACGTATAAGAGCCAGAACTACATGGGGCCGATCATCTACCACATGGCGATGATCCTCCTCGGCGTCGTCGTGGCGGTATTCACCCTGAATATTCCTTGTCGCTACTTTAAGTTGCTGACGCCCTTCCTGCTGATTGTCACCTTCGTCACCCTGTTTTGGGTGCTCATCGGCGGCGAGAGCATTAACGGTGCCAACCGTGTCATCTCCATTTTCCACTTCACCTTCCAGCCGTCGGAGATTGCCAAGGGAACGATGGTGCTCGTCACGGCACAGATACTCAGCGCCACGCAGCGTGAGAACGGTGCCGATCGTAATGCCTTCAGGTATATCCTCGTCGTCCTGCTGCCCATCGCCTTCCTCATTGGCATCGAGAACCTCTCGACGGCAGCACTGCTCTGTGCCGTCATCTTCCTGATGATGTTCATTGGACGCATACCGATGTCACAGTTGGGACGCCTGATGGGTGCCGCTGCCATCGCCGTGGCGCTGTTCCTGACGGCAGTCATGACACTGGGCAGCATCGACGGTGATCGTACCGAAGAGAACCACATGACCGAGGTGGTCAATGCCGCCGGCGAGGAGGAGGTCGACAAGGACGCCATCAAGGGTGGTGGTATGTTCCACCGCTTTGCCACGTGGCGTAACCGCATCATGAAGCACCTCGAAGGCAAGGAGGTGCCCCCCGAGGAGTTCGACCTCGACAAGGATATGCAGGTGGCCCATGCGAACATCGCCATCGTCTCGTCGAACATCATCGGCAAGGGTCCCGGCAACTCCGTGGAGCGCGACTACCTGCCGCAGGCCTTCTCGGACTTCATCTACGCCATCATCATCGAGGAGATGGGCATCGTCGGTGCTGCCGTGGTGGTGTTCCTCTATGTCGTGCTCCTCTACCGTGCCGCCCGCATCGCGTCGCGCTGCGAGAACAACTTCCCGGCGTTCTTCGTCATGGGACTGGCGCTGCTGCTGGTCATCCAGGCAGTGTTCAACATGATGGTGGCCGTCGGACTGGCACCCGTCACGGGACAGCCGCTGCCGCTGATCTCCAAGGGTGGCACGTCGACGATCATCAACTGTGCCTATATCGGCGCCATCCTGAGCGTCAGCCGATCGGCCAAGCTGCGTAGCGACATCCGTGAGGCCCGTCAGACGAGTGTGACAGACAACGATAACGATTAGAAATAGACCGAATATAAACCGAAGAAGCGTATGGATAAGGAATTACGAGTCATCATCAGCGGCGGCGGCACCGGCGGACACATCTTTCCCGCCGTCTCCATTGCCAACGCCGTGAAAGCCCTGCGCCCCGACGCGAAGATCCTGTTCGTGGGTGCCCAGGGACGTATGGAGATGCAGCGTGTGCCGGCTGCCGGTTACGACATCAAGGGCCTGCCCATCCGCGGGTTCTTCCGTCCGCTATGGAAGCCCGCCAATATCGGCGTCGCCATCGACTATCTCCGTAGCAAGTGGCTGGCGAAGAAAATCCTGCGCGACTTCAAGCCTCAGGTGGCCGTCGGCGTCGGCGGCTATGCCAGCAGCGCCGCTCTTGGTGCCGCAAACAGCTTAGGTATCCCGACGCTGCTGCAGGAGCAGAACAGCTATGCCGGACTGACCAACAAACAGTTGGCGAAGGGCGCTGAGAAGATCTGTGTGGCCTACGAGGGTATGGAGCGCTTCTTCCCCGCCGAGAAGATTATGCTCACCGGCAACCCCGTGCGCCAGCAGCTGCTCGAGACGACCATCACCCACGATGAGGCTGTACGCTCCTTCGGGCTCGACCCCACGAAGAAGACCGTCCTCCTCGTCGGCGGCAGTCTGGGCGCCCGCACCATCAACGAGAGCGTGCTCCAGCACCTGGACATCGTCAAGGACAGTGGCGTGCAGTTCATCTGGCAGACCGGCAAGTACTACAGCGAGGAGATTGCCGCACGTCTGAAGGGGAAGGAACTCCCCAACCTCAAGGTCATGGACTTCATCACTGATATGGGTGCCGCCTATAAGGCTGCCGATCTTGTGGTGAGCCGTGCCGGTGCCGGCAGCATCAGTGAGTTCTGTCTCCTGGGTGTGCCTGTCATCCTGGTGCCCAGTCCCAACGTGGCCGAGGACCACCAGACGAAGAACGCCCTGGCGCTGGCCAACCGCGATGCCGCCCTCTACGTCCGCGATGCCGATGCCCCCGGTATGCTGCTGCAGTTGGCTGTCGACACCGTACGCGATGATGCCAAGCTCCAGTCGCTGCGCGAGAACGTGCTGAAGCTGGCGTTGCCCAACTCCGCCGAGATCATTGCCAAGGAAGTGATAAAATTAGCAAACCATTAATAACCCATAAGTCCCATAAGACTCATAAGACCCATTATGAAGAATCAAGATATCAAAGCTGTCTACTTCGTCGGTGCCGGTGGCATCGGCATGAGCGCCATCGCCCGCTACTTCCTGATGCGTGGCCTCGTGGTGGCCGGCTACGACAAGACGCCCAGCACGCTGACACACCAACTGGAAGAGGAGGGTATGCTCATCCACTATGAGGAGGCAGTAGAAAAGATTCCCGAGGCCTGCCGCCAGCCGCAGTCGTGTCTTGTCATCTACACCCCCGCCATCCCCGCCGACCACCAGGAGCTGGTGTACTTCCGCGAGAACGGCTTCGAGATACAGAAGCGCGCACAGGTGCTCGGCACGCTGACACGTCAGATGAAAGGTCTCTGCGTGGCTGGTACCCACGGCAAGACGACGACGTCGACGATGTGCGCCCATATCCTGCACCAGAGTCATCTCGACTGTAACGCCTTCCTCGGCGGCATCTCGAAGAACTACGGCACGAACTATATCCTCTCGGACAGCGACTTCGTCGTCATCGAGGCCGATGAGTTCGACCGCTCCTTCCACTGGCTGCAGCCGTGGATGACGGTCATCACCTCCACCGACCCCGACCATCTGGACATCTACGGTACGAAGGAGGCCTACCTCGAGAGCTTCCGCCACTATACGACCCTCATCCAGCCCGGTGGTGCCCTGATCATCCACCGCGACCTGGAGATGAAGGCCGACCTTCAGGACGGCGTGCGCCGCTATGATTATGCGCTCACCGAGGGTGACTTCCATGCCGAGAATATCGTCATCGAGAACGGCACCATCACCTTCGACTTCGTCTCGCCGATAGAGACCGTCCGAGGCATCGAGCTGGGACAGCCTGTTCCCATCAACATCGAGAACGGCATCGCGGCCATGGCTATGGCACAGCTCAATGGCTGTACCGCCGACGAACTGCGTCAGGGCATGAAGACCTACGGCGGCGTGGACCGTCGCTTCGACTTCAAGATCAACACGCCGGAGCTCGTCTTCCTCAGCGACTATGCCCATCATCCGAAGGAGATTTACCAGAGTGCGCGCAGCATCCGTGAGCTGTATCGTGGCCGTCATATCACCGCCATCTTCCAGCCCCACCTCTACACGCGTACTCGCGACTTCTACAAGGACTTCGCTGAGGCACTGAGTCAGCTCGACGAGGTGATCCTCACCGAGATCTACCCCGCCCGCGAGGAACCCATACCGGGTGTCACGTCGCAGCTCATCTACGACAACCTCGCCCCTGGTGTCGAGAAGCAGCTTATCCGCAAGGCCGACGTGCTACAGCTGGTGGAGAGCCGTCGCTTCGACGTCCTCATCGTCCTCGGTGCCGGTGACCTGGACAATATGGTGCCGGAAATGGCTAAATTGCTCAATAAAAATAAATAGAAAATGGCTAAATCGTAAATACCCATGGTGTTCAACTGGAAGAAAACCCTGATCATTGTCGTCGACGTCGTCATCGCCGTCTACCTCGTGATGGCCGCCACGGTGTTCAACCGTCCGGTCGAGAAGGCGACGGTGTGCTCCGAGGTGAAGATTGACATCGCCCAAGGCAGTGGTGAGGGCTTCCTGAACCCTGCCGAGGTGAAGCGTCTCTTGGAGCGCCAGCAGCTGTATCCCCTGAACCAGCCCCTGCAGTTTGTCTCTACCCGACAGATTGAGGAGACACTGGAGAAGAGTCCCTTCGTGGACCAGGCGGAGTGCTACAAGACGCAGAGCGGCCATGTGTGCATAGCCCTGCGCCAGCGGCTGCCCGTGCTCCATGTCATGCCGTCCTCGGGCGAGCGTTACTATCTCGACGATCATGGCGACATCCTGCCGGCGACGGGACTGACGACGGACCTCATCGTCGCCACCGGCGCCATCAGTCGCAACTATGCCCAGCGTGTGCTAGCACCGCTGGCCAACAGCCTGCGCGATGACAAGTTCTGGCAGAACCAGATTGTGCAGCTCAACGTCCTTGGCGACGGCTCGCTGGAGCTGGTGCCGCGTGTGGGCGACCACATCGCCTATCTCGGTGCGCCCACCGACATTCCCGAGAAGCTGGACCGCCTGCGGAAGTTCTATAAGTACGGTCTGAGCCATGCCGGCTGGAACCGTTACGAGCGCATTAGCGTGGAGTTCGGCAACCAGATCATCTGTAAGAAGAGGAAGGGAGTAAAGAGGAGTTAAGAAGTTAGAGAAGTTAAGAAGTTTAGAAGAAATTAAGACATTAATGATATGAAGGATTTTATCGTAGCTATCGAACTCGGTTCATCGAAGGTGACGGGTATCGCGGGACAGAAGAACCTTGACGGCAGCGTCAATGTGCTGGCCGTGGTCAAGGAGCCCTCGTCGGCATTCATCCGCAAGGGCGTAGTGTATAACATCGACAAGACGGCGCAGTGCCTGCAGAGTGTGGTGAAGAAACTCGAGAACCAGCTGCATCAGCAGGTGGCACAGGTGTACGTCGGCGTCAGCGGACAGTCCATCCGCGGTGTTCGTAACGCCGTGGCCCGCGACCTTGCTGCCGGCACCATCGTCACCGAGGCGATGGTCGATGAGCTCGTCGACGCCAACCGCACCATGGACTATGCCGACCTCGAGATTCTCGACACCGCCGTCCAGGAGTACAAGGTCGACTCACAGTACCAGCAGGACCCCGTGGGCATCCAGTGTACGCGTCTTGAAGGCAACTACCTGAACATCCTTCAGCGCAAGGCGTTCTACAAGAACTTCAACAAGTGCTTCGAGGCCGCCGGCATACCCATCGCCGAGATTCTCAACGCCCCGCTGGCCCTCGCCGACGCCGTGCTCACCGAGCAGGAGCGCCGTTCGGGCTGCGCCCTCGTCGACATCGGCGCCGACACCACCACCGTCTCGGTCTACTCGAAGAACATCCTGCGCCACCTCGCCGTCATACCCCTCGGCGGTGCCAACATCACCAAGGACATCGCCACCCTCCAGATGGAGGAGAGTGATGCCGAGAAGATGAAGCTGAAGTACGGCTCGGCCTATACCGATAACAACGAGATTGACAACAACCTGAAATACTCCATCGACCAGGATCGTCAGGTGGAGAGCCGCAAGTTCATCGAGATTGTCGAGGGACGTCTCGAGGAGATTGTCGAGAACGCCTGGTACCAGGTGCCCAGCGAGTACTGCGACAAGCTGCTCGGTGGTATCATCCTCACCGGTGGCGGTGCCAATATGCCGAACATCGAGCGTGCCTTCCAGAGCCATACCCATATCGAGAAGGTCCGTGTGGCCAAGGCGCCCATCCCCGCCATTGTCGGCGGCAATGACGACATCAAGTCGAAGAACGCGATGATGAACACCGTCCTGGGCCTGCTGATGAAGGGCGACATGAACTGCGGCGGTGCCGACATCGACCCGAACGCCGACCTCTTCAACAGCAGCAAGCCGAGCATCGTCGTCGAGGGTCCTGACCAGCGCCCCGCCCGTAAGCCCGGCGAGATTCCCGCTGGCGTCATCCGTACCGAGGCCGAGAAGCAGAAGGCCGAGGAGGAGGCCCGTCTCAAACGTGAGGAGGAGGAACGCCTGCAGCGCGAGAAGGAAGAGGCCGAGGCCGCTGAGCGCGAGCGTCAGCGCCGTGAGAACAGCGCCTGGAACAAGTTCAAGAAGGGTGTCCTGAACTTCGGTAAGAAGATGATTGAGGACGAAGAATAACCTATACTCCCATTACTCCCATTATACCCATAAGTCCCATTAGTCCCATAAAAAATTATGATAGATAACAAGAATACAATGAATATCCTCGACTTCGGCGAGCCGGAGCAGGAGCATAGCATCATCAAAGTCATCGGCGTCGGCGGCGGTGGCGGCAATGCCGTCAACCACATGTACCGCGAGGGCATCCACGACGTCACGTTCGTACTCTGCAACACCGACGCACAGGCACTCAACGACTCGCCCGTGCCCGTCCACCTGCAGCTCGGTAAAGAGGGCCTCGGTGCCGGCAACAAGCCCGAGAAAGCCCGCGCAGCTGCCGAGGAGAGCCTTGAGGACATCAAGGATATGCTTAGCGACGGCACCCGCATGGCGTTCATCACCGCCGGCATGGGTGGCGGCACCGGCACCGGTGCAGCTCCAGTCATCGCCCGTGTGTCGAAGGAGCTGGGCATCCTCACCGTGGGCATCGTCACCATCCCCTTCCGCTTCGAGGGTGCGAAGAAGATTGACCAGGCCCTCGACGGTGTCGAGGAGATGGCGAAGCACGTCGACGCCCTGCTGGTCATCAACAACGAGCGTCTGCGCGAGATCTACCCCGACCTCTCGCTGACGGCCGCCTTCGGCAAGGCCGACGACACACTGTCGGTGGCTGCGAAGTCCATTGCTGAGATCATCACCGTCCACGGACTCATCAACCTCGACTTCAATGACGTGAAGACCGTCCTGAAGGATGGTGGCGTCGCCATCATGTCGACAGGCTACGGCGAGGGCGAGGATCGTGTGAAGAAGGCTATCGACGACGCCCTGAACTCGCCGCTGCTCAACGACAACGACGTCTTCAACTCGAAGAAGATTCTGCTCTCTATCGCCTTCAACGAGGAGAAGGGTGCCGGCGACAACTTCATGATGGAGGAGATGAACTACGTCAACGACTTCATGGACAAGTTCGGCGACTTCGAAATCAAGTGGGGCGTGGCCATCGACCCCGAGCTGGGCAAGAAGGTGAAGGTCACCATCCTTGCCACCGGCTTCGGCATCTCGAATGTCGACGGTATGGACGCCCGTCTGCGCAAGCACTCGCAGGAGGAGGCCAACCGCATCGCCGAGGAGCAGGAGCGTGCTGCCGCCAAGGAGGAGCGTCGCGGACGCTACTATGGCGACCCGGGCACCACGAAGCGCTACAAGCGTCGTCCCCACATCTACCTCTTCCGTCCCGAAGACCTTGACAACGACGATGTCATCTCGGCCGTAGAGTCGACACCAACCTATAAACGTACCCGTGAGATTCTTGACAGCATACGCCGTCAGGCCTCCGGCGACGTAGACCCTAACCCTGCCAACGATATCCCGCAAGAGCCTCTGCAGGGCGTCATCAGCTTTGTCTGATCATTAATGTATGTTATGAAATTCGGCCGAAAGTTTGGTGCTTTCGGCCTTTTTTCGTAATTTTGCCCCCAAATTCCAGATGTTATGCAGACATTAAGCCACTTATCCCGACTCATCCACGACCAGGCCGCTAAGTACGGCGACCGCGAAGTGCTTATCTATCGTGACTTCGGCGCTACGGAGTGGAAGTCGTGTTCATGGAACCAGTTCTCGCAGGCGGTGAAGCAGGTTTCCAATGCCCTGCTGAACCTCGGCGTGAAGGTGCAGGAGAATATCGGCGTCTTCTCGCAGAACTCCGCACAGTACCTCTACTGTGACTTCGGCGCCTGGGGCATCCGCGCCGTCACCATCCCGTTCTATGCTACCTCGTCCGAGCAGCAGATACAGTTCATGCTGGCCGACGCGAAGGTGCGCTTCCTCTTCGTCGGCGAACAGGACCAGTACGACAAGGCCCACCGCGTCTTCCCGATGTGCAGCACGCTGGAGCGCATCATCGTCTTCGACCGTCAGGTGCGTCTGGCCGAGGGCGACCAGTCGACGATGTACTTCAACGACTTCCTGAAGCTCGGCGACGGACTGCCCCGCCAGTCGGAGGTGGAGAGCCGCCAGCGTGACGCGTCGATGGACGACATCGCGAACATCCTCTATACCAGCGGCACCACCGGCGACTCCAAGGGTGTCATCCTCACCTGTGGACAGTACCATGCCGCCATGGTGGCCAACGGCAAGTGCGTGCCCGTCGGCGAGAACGACCGTGTACTGAACTTCCTGCCCTTCACCCACATCTTCGAGAAAGGCTGGAAGATTCTCTGTCTCACCGCCGGTGCCCGCCTCATTATCAACACCTACCCGCAGGAGGTGCAGCAGTCGATGAAGCAGACACACCCGACGTGTATGTCCTCCGTTCCCCGTTTCTGGGAGAAGGTCTACATGGGTGTGCAGGAGAAGATTGAGAGCTCCGGCCCCGTGCAGCGCAAGCTCTTCCGCCATGCCTTCGAGGTGGGGCGCCGTCATAACATCGAGTATCTCTCGAAGGGCCGCCGCCCGCCCGTGGCACTCCATCTGGAGTACGAGATGATCAACAAGACCGTCTTCTCGCTGGTCCGCAAGGAGCTGGGCCTGGAGAATGCCCACTTCTTCCCCACGGCAGGTGCCACCGTCAACCCGCAGGTTGAGGAGTTTGTCCATGCCATCGGCATCAATATGGTCGTCGGCTACGGACTCACCGAGTCGCTGGCCACCGTCTCCTGTAACCACCTCGGCGAGCCCTGGACCGTTGGCTCCGTGGGCATACCCATCGAGGGCATCTCCATCCGCATCAGCGACGAGGGCGAGGTGCTGCTCAAGGGTCCCACCATCACCCGTGGCTACTTTAACCGCGAAGACCTGACGCGTCAGGCGTTTACCGACGACGGCTACTTCCGCACCGGCGACTCCGGCTACCTCCAGGACGGCGAGCTGTTCCTGAAGGAGCGTATCAAGGACCTCTTCAAGACCTCCAACGGGAAGTATATCGCCCCGCAGATGATTGAGTCGAAGATCCTCGTCGACAAGTACGTCGACCAGATAGCCATCATCGCCGACCAGCGCAAGTTCGTCTCAGCACTCATCATCCCCGTCTACCCGTTGCTCGAGGAGTATGCCCGCAGCCACGGCATCAGCTTCGAGAGCCGCGAGGATCTCTGCCAGAACCCGCAGATCCACGAGATGATGATGGAGCGCATAGACACCCTCCAGCAGCAGCTGGCCCACTACGAGCAGATCAAGCGCTTCACCCTGTTGCCCCACGGCTTCTCCATTGAGCGTGGCGAGCTGACGAACACCCTCAAGATCAAGCGCCGCGTCCTCAACGAGAACTACAAGGCCCAGATCGACGCCATGTACGCCGAATAGTCTCATAAGGCTCTTAGGCCCCATAGGTCTCATAACCCCAATCCCAGCTCTATGAGAAAGCTCCTCCTGCTCCTCCTTTTCGTCGTTACCACAGGCGTTTCACCGCTGGGCTCTACCGTTACCGCCGCCCGTCCCAAGGTCGGACTGGTCTTTGGCGGAGGCGGAGCCAAGGGTGCTGCCGAGGTGGGCGTGCTGAAGGTTCTTGAGCGGGCGGGCATCCCCGTCGACTACATCGCCGGCACGTCCATCGGCTCCATCGTCGGCGGACTCTATGCTGCCGGCTATACCGCCGCCGAGCTCGACTCGATGTTCTGTCAGCAGGAGTGGCTGACGCTCCTCACCGACCGCCGCGACGACGTGGGCAACGAGCCCTATACGGTGAAGGACGGCGTCACCTATATCTTCGGCTTCCCCGTCATGGGCGACCTCAGCAACGGCGACATCGGCGGCTTTGGCGTTATGCGCGGCGAGCGTGTCGAGCGGATGGTCGACTCCATGGCCTGTGCCAAGGGCTGTCGCGACTTCAAGTCGCTGCGCATACCTTTCCGTTGTGTTGCTGCCGACTTCCGTAACGCCCGCGAGGTCATCATCAAGGACGGACGCCTCTCCACTGCCATCCGTGCCTCCATGGCCATCCCCGGCATCTTCAAGCCCGTCAGCCGCGACGGCGTGCGACTTGTCGACGGCGGTATGCTCAACAACCTGCCCGTGGACGTCGTCAAGGCCATGGGTGCCGACATCATCATCGCCATCGACCTCCAGCAGGCCGAGCAGAAACCTAAGGACTATGACTTCGGCATCCTCGGTGGCATGGCCGATATGCTGGGTTTCGGCGGTCTCGTCAACTGGGTGGCCAAGCGTCCGGACATCAAGAAATACGCCGACAACATCAAACTCTCCACCGTCTATATCCATCCGCCCCTGCCCGACATGGACGCCTCCAGCTTCGGCAACAAGAACAGCGCCCGCATGATCCGCATAGGCGAACAGGAGGCCATGCGCCACTGGGACGAGCTGATGAAGATTAAGCGGAAACTGAAGAACTGATAGTTTGCTTTTGGCTGAGATATACCTATACCTGTCTGAAATACCTTTGTACAAAGGCGTTTCGGGAGATTGAGGTACCTCTATGGGGTAAACAGACCACTTCTTTCACAATAAGTGCCACCTTTTTTGAAATAGGTGGCGGGTATTGCGCGAAAAGTGGCGGGTATTGGACTATAAGTTGATCATGGGGTCGGAGCCCCTGATCATATCTGCTTATATCGTTAGTCTGCTTAATTTTGACATGAGAAGTTGCTCATATCCGTCCTTCATCTCTTCGCTGAGGAAAGAATCTTGAATGAGCTGTTTCCACTTCGGGAGGACTTTGTGCATGTTCCCAATAAGACGCATCACGACGTTCTGCTCCAGTCCCATTGTCGTTGCGGCTTTCAGAAAATCATCCAGTTGGAATTTCGACTTGCGCCCAAAGAGCGTCAGAGCCAGTTCCTCTTTGTCCTTGGGATTGGCAATGGCAATATTCAGGAGGTCGTAGGCGGGAGTGAGCTGATAGGCATTGGCCGGTCGGTAGAGCGAGAAGTTCTTCAGATGCATGTCGTTATTGCCCGTGACAAAGCAGAAGAGCAGCAACTGCATGTAGTTGGTGAGGGCGAGCTTCGGCATGTCGCAATACTGCATGATGGTCTTTGCTATCTGCTCGTGCGAACCCTTGTATTTGTACTCCGTGGGGTGCAGCGTCAGCTGGCACAGATCTTCCATGTCTATCTTCTCTCCATTCCTTGTGCGGTCGATGCGGCGAGTGATATACCCCAGCTTCCCATCAGCCATACGAATGAGGCTGTGGGGTACAACGCTGATTTTCGCTACCTCAGCGAGGTGCATGGTCAGATCCTCATTCTCGGGCAGCTGCGGATAGCTCTCTGTCTGAGGCTTGAAGATGAAATCACCCCAAAGGCCGACTATCGTCAAGCGGCTACAACCTTCGTGCTTATCGAGGTTCAACGACAATTTAGGCTGTACACCTGTCAGCGATGTTTGGGCACGAATGACTTGTTCAGCCAGACTGTCTAGGTCTTCATGACGGTATTCCAGCAGGGGTGCTTCCCGCAGTCCGAAAAACTTCCTGGCACACTGCGGATGAAAGTCTTTCTGCCCCTCTTCTAACGGCTTATAGCAATATAGACACTTTGGCATTTACGATTAATTTACGATATACAATTTATTGAACTGGTACGACACTGACTGAACCTATGCACTCCTTGCAGCACAGCAGCAGTAGCGACATGCGGTCAAGGATGCTGATGTCGGTATTGCGAAGTGCCACATCGAGCAACCAACCTTCGGGTATCAGACCGTCAAAGAACGGAAACAAAACGGGACTGACAAATACCTCCTCTTGCAAAGGCAATGTCAGACTTATGGGCAAGGCATCGTCTCGCATGAGATAGGAACCGTCATAACAGAAGCGGTATTCACCGCCATCCTCCGTCAATATACCGGCCAGTATGTCCTTGCGATATATTTCTGCCTGCCTCATGAGCGTTTCGTAGCTGTTAGTTCATAGTTAAACAGGTCGAGGAGCTGGTTCACCTTGTCCATCCTCAATGAAAGTTTGCCCTGCTCCAGATTGCGAATGAAGCACAGCCCGACACCCGACTTCATGGCCAAGTCTTCTTGTGTGAGGCCGTTTTCCTTGCGCAAAGCCTTCACAACCAACGATAATTTAGTCCTTTCCATATAAAATTATATTATTTCGAATGCAAAAGTACACAATTATTCCAAATTTATATGCATTCTTATATAATTTATGCGAAGATTTAACATTTTATATGAGTTCGAATGTAGTTAAATAGCATTTCCAAGCCGAAAGTTATGCGCTTTCGGCTTTTTTGCCTATCTCTGACTTTGTCTAAGGAACTTTCATTCGAGAAAATCCAAATAAAATTTGGTTTTCTGCTCACTTAATCGTATCTTTGCAGCAGAAACCTAATACTACAACGAAATGAAGAGACATCTATTAACCGCATTACTGTTGTTGGCTGCTGTCGTCCTGTGGGCACAGAAAGCCGTGGTTGTTTATCAGAACGACGGCACGGTGGCGACATTTGCGTTCACGGAGAAGCCAGTGGTGACGTATAGCGGCAATGACCTGGTGCTGACAACCACGAAGACCAGTGTGACATACCCCATCTACAAACTGAGGAAGATTGATTTCGATATCAGCTTTGATGAATTGACGGGTATTAAAGATGCGAAGGTGAAGGCCGACGTGCAGTTCTCGTTCCGTGGCGGTACGCTCACCGTCCGTGGTGGCGAGCCGGGGTCGCAAGTGATCATCTATAATATCAAGGGTGTGCAGGTAGGCCAGTACCGCCTTGACGGCGACGGCAACGCCACCATCCCTACCGAGAGCCTTGGCAAGGACTTCTATGTGGTGAAGTCCAAGAGTTTCACCTTTAAGTTCCGCAAACAATGAAGATATTTACAATTTACAGATGTACAATGTACAATGTACAATGTACAATTCATAATTCACAATTCACATTTCACAATTGGCTACGCCGTGTGACTTTGGCTATCGTGGCGATGCTTGTCTCAGTCGCCGTGCTGGCCGACGATGTCAGCGCAGAGCAGGCTCTGCAGATAGCCCGCCAGTTTGCGCAGAGTCCGCAGACGCAGCAGCTGTCGCGGCGCTTGGCGCCTGCCAAGCCAATAAAGCCGACGATGGCGCACGTCATGCGCTCGAAGGTGGCAGCGAAGGATAATGTCTACGTCGTTAACCTCGGCAACGACCAGGGCTTTGTGATTGTCTCCGGCGAGGATGGTGCCGACGACGTTGTGCTCGGCTACTGCGACCACGGCTCGTTCTCCTACGACAACTGTCCTGTACAGTTGAAAGACCTGCTGACGGTCTATTCCGCTGGCGTCGATTCGCTGCGGCAAGATCCTGTCATGTCTGTTCTCCGTAGGAGAGCCGCTACTGCTACATACCCCAGCTATTTGGGCAATGTCATCGTCGAACCTCTGCTGACGACTACATGGAATCAGACGGCACCTTATAACATGTTCTGTCCCGAAGTAACTGACGAAGGTACCGATCTTGGGAACATGTATGCCGGTCACTATGCCACGGGATGTGTGCCCACAGCGGTAGCCCAGGTGATGAACTATTGGAAATGGCCCAAGGAGTCGCAAGGCAAAGTGGGAGATGAGGATTTTTCTGGTCATGTTTACAACTGGAATAATATGCTTGACAACTATGGTGCCAGATACAAAGAAGGACGCTACGGCATAGGTACTACCCAGACAGAAGGATATGATTCCTATAACGCAGAGCAGGCTGAGGCGGTGGCGAGACTGATGGCAGACATCGGTCATGCCATGGGAACAGAATACGGACAGCCCAATGGAAGTCCTACCCCAGTTTGGGAAATACCACTAATCGACAATTTCGGGTATGAACCATCATGTACTGAGTATGGCGGCAGTACTTCTTTAGCCGAAGATTTGCGTGATGTGCTGAAAGCAGAGCTTGATGAGAACCGTCCGGTTCTATATGTTGGCTGGCCCAAAATCGGTGATGGACATGCATTGGTTTGTGACGGCTATACCAGCAACAACTTTTTCCATTTCAATTACGGATGGAGCGGAATGTGTGATGGTTTTTACCAATTAGCTGTTCTTCCCTCGTATAGTCCATACGCATCAATCATCAAAGGAATTCGTCCCTACGAAGCAGAGAAGATAGTGATAGATGGCATTCAATATGCGTTGTTGAAGAATGGCACAGCTGAAATCACTGACTTCCCTGCCGGTGGGATGGGCGTGCAGCATGATGTTTTGGAAATTCCTTCCACGGTTGAACATGAGGGTACTACATATCAAGTTAACCGCATACGTCAGCGTGCTTTCTATCGCAAGGGTTCTATCAAGAAACTGGTTGTGGGAGACAATATTGAAGTCATAGAACCCATATCTTTCTTCTACACCAGAATAGACACACTTGTGCTGGGCGATGGCATCAAGGGTGTTCCTGATGAGGCATTCGCCTACACGGAGATCCGCCACCTCACCATCGGAAAGAACATCCAGCGCATTGGTAAGAAAGCCTTCTACCTGTGCTACCTCAATCAGGGAATCGTCAGCAACAGTCCTGCCTTTGAGGTGGACGACGAGGCATTTGCCAACACCCGCCCCAAAATAGGTGCATGGCTTAACAACATTACCTATTTAGGCAGACAGGCTTTCACTGGCGCTCGTTTCAGCGACCGTGTACACCAGTATTTCACCAACCTGGAAGTGATTGGCGACTCTGCGTTTCATGGTGCCTATTTCGGAACTACTACGCCCACGTTCCGCATCTATTCTAAGGTAAGGGAGATTGCCCCCTCTGCTTTCGATGGATGGAATTCTGCGTCCATTATCACTGTTGAAGAGGATAATCCCTACTTCTCAGTAGAAGACGCTGTAGTGCGCAATATCTATAATAAAAACAAGACCACACTACTCATCTCGTTCGGTGAGAGATCAGACGGTGCGTATCCGTCCACTCTTGTCAAGCTCGCACCGCGCAGTATGCGTCCCGAACGTGAGTGGAACACCATCCCAGCCTCGATTGTCGAGATGGGCGGTGCATTCCAGGACATCCCCGAAATAAGCGACCCGTTCAAATGCCTTGCTGTGGTGCCGCCAATCATCCCCGATGACTACTTTGAGGGGAAAATCAACATGAAATGGGCCATACTCCAAGTCCCCACAGGAACGGAAAACGCCTATCACAATGCTCCTGGATGGCGACACTTCCCTGAGAAATGGACGTGGGACGACGGCATAGCACGCGGTATTATCGGCAATCAGGCGTACAACCCTCTGCCGGCACAGGGACGTGAGTACTATATGGTGGTAAACGGTGCCGATGGCGAACAGCAGCGCATCAACATCCCCGTGAGCGAGGTAAGCAGCATGGAACTCTCCGACGACGGAAAGAGCGTCATCATCAAGCGTAACGGCAAGGACGACGTCACCACGACGGTTGCTTCCGTTGACAGCATCACGTGGATGCCGGGCTTCGTCTATGAGAACGCCGAGGTGTTTGAGTTGAACGACTCCACGCTGACCGTTGATGCCCAGAAGTGCAGCATAAAGTTCGATGCCACCTGTATCGACGAGGACGTGCAGCTGTGTGTGCGCAACGCTGTGCTGATGCCCAACGCATTGGAAGGCGTCGTCCGTGGCTTCTCCATTGACCTCAGCCTCTCTGATGGTACTCACGAACTGAGCGGTACGGCCGACATCGTGATACCTGTCTCGGTGGGCGAGGACGAAACGGTTCATGCCGCCTACTATAATGAGGAAACGGGCGAATGGGAACCGGTGTTCTTTACGTACGACGAGGCTCAGCAGACTGCTGTCATTACGACCGACCACCTTTCCCAATACAGTATCTTCACCACGTCGAAGACATTCTCGAAGGAGGAGTTCCTCAGCCTGATCTTTGATACCTGCCCGCAGCTTTACACCCTGAACGAGGCGGCGAAGATGCTGCTTTATCTCTTCTCTTCCGACGACCCTGAGGCACAGATGGTACAGAAGATCAAGAGCGAAGCGCAGTTCCTGCAGAGTGTAGGCCTGGATTGCCTCTGGAATGCCTTGGCAGGCATCGGCGAAGGTACTTTTGGCTGGACATCCGACAGGCTCAACAACATCTCTACGGCCTTAGGCTATTTAGGTATAGCTGTCAGCATACTTGATGTGGCGGCAGCAGACATTCGGGGCGACGACCTCGCGGTGGCATCTGGCGCACTGAGCACCGTGCAGAACATTCTCGCCACTCAGGCGGCTACTGCCATAGGCACCGCCACCATGACGGCGGCGATGGCAAGCGTGGCCCTCGTCGGCATCGCCCTCAACAAGTTTGGCACGGCAGCACAGGCCTACAAGCTGGACTACCTGCGCTGTGCCTACCGTTACTATTACAGCAAGGCCGGACACGAAGCCTGCGGGCCGCAGTCGAAATACAAGAAGGGTGGCAGCCACGGTTTGGGCGAGAACGCCACGTTCCCTCATGACTATTACCGTACAACCCAAGACTGGTTCGACTACTTCTATCCCGTATTCAAGGAAGGCAAGATGGACAATCAACAGCTCAGCACATTCATTGAGCAGTCGGTACGTATGTATTGCTATCGTTTCTGGGACGATAACACCGATGCCACCACTTGGGCATACGCTTATGCCAAGGAGAAGGGCTACTCCTGGTTAGGCTTAATATGGGACACGCAGGCTGAGCGCCAAAAGATCAGCGACGAGTACTACTCCGACCTGATGAATGGTGAGCTGAAGAGCGTGCTTGAGGCTGTCAGAAAGAAGGTGAAGACAGAGTTGATGAAGAGCTATATCAAGGCCGGCAAGAACCTGATGGCGATAATGAATACCAAGGTAGGTATCATCATCAAGGATTCTAAATGCAAGAAAGGTGAAACATCGCAGTTCGCCGGTTGGAAAATAGGCTTTAGCACAATGCCTAAGAAGGCCACTGATCTGGGAGAATGGAAGAAGACCATCAAAGAGGACGGCTCGGCCTCATTAGGATGGTTCACACAATATGCCGTAGCTAAGAATGAGGTGCCCTGGCAGCTGACCCTCTATGACGAGGAAGACCAGCCGCAAAAGACTTTCGACCTCATGCTTCCCAATGCCGACGGCAAGATTGTTGTCACTATCGACCTCGCCACAGAGGGCGTAAAAGTTGACACTCAGCATCTGGACGGTTTGGAACTCAAGTATGATCCTGCGTCGATAGGCTATATGAGAAGTTTTTGGCCAAACCAAGATGAAAGCGACATCCCTGTATTCGAAAGGGAAACGGATGGTTACATGGAAAATGAACTGGATGTTCTGGATAGCGAAAATTACAGAATCGTTCGCTTACAGACTGAGGTGGAGCGTTTCTTCAACCAGCATAATTATATGACGATTGACAAGGCAGGCAACCTGCTGATAGGCGATGAAATCGCAGTCACAATGAATGGTAATGAAGGGACAGGTAAGTTCACCATCGATGTGAAGTATCCATTCGTAGACCAGACCCTCGACCAGTTCGTCAAGTTCTTCAACAATGGTAACAATGGAATATGGCGTCTCTTTAAAAACATACTTAACGGAACCATCAAGCACAAGATTGACTGTCAGGTATATGTGCAACGTGTGATGACCGGTGGCGACTTGTACAGGGTAAACTTTACCGGTACAGGTACATTTAACCTGGATGTAGAGGCTATTAAGTCTGTCAGTCAGATCGGATTTAACAAAGCTAGTGAGTTTGGGAAACAGGACTTCTACATTAAACCCGAAAATGTCAAAACAGGCAATGTGAGCGGTGGCGGAACTGTCACGTTGAACTACAAGACCCAGATGAGAGCAACCCGCGCAGAAGAAGATGACGGAGAATAGTTTGAGTACACAGTGAAAACTCCACAAACGGAACCGTTTGTGGAGTTTGAATCGAGCTTACAATACCCCAAACGCAATTTCCAAGCCGAAAGTTTTGCGCTTTCGGCTTTTTTGCGTATCTTTGCGGCAGAATTATGTGTCATGAGTATGGAAATACTTGATAGAATGCCGTGGGCAGCTCAGAATGCTGTGTTCCAGCGGTTGGCAGAGGTTGCCGAAGTAAGTAAACTCTCAAAAGAGGAGCGCTTGGAGTATGACCATGCCCTGAAACGTTACCGAGATACACTAAACGCCATGACCAGGCGCTGAGCAGAAAGGCCGGGCTGAAGGGCGAACGGAAGGTCGTGCCGAGGGTCGTGCCGAAGCCATTCGTGATAATGCCCTAAAGATGAAGGCCGACGGTATGCCGGCAGAGCTGATAGCCAAATACACGGGACTCGATATAGAGACCGTCAACAGCCTATAGAAAAGGTGATTTTTAGTGATGTTGAATTACAAGGGAAAAATAGTTACTAACAAGTTAAAACGAATGAAGATGAAAAAGCAAATCATGATGGTGTGCATCGCTGCCGCCGCACTGCTGGCTCTGCCACAGACAACGAATGCCCAGGGTCTGCTTAAGAAGATCAATAAGGGTCTTGAGAAGGTGAACAAAGCACTGGATAATACCAACAACAAGGTTGACGTGGCTACGGGCCAGGCAGTCGAACTGGAAGGTGGCGGCGTGATGTACAATGGTGCTGCTAAATGGATGGACGTCCAGCTGGTAGGTGTCTATGGCACGACGACCAGTACGAACTATGGCTACGTGGATGTGGTGCTGAAGGTGAACATGAAGCTCAACAAGTCGCAGGTGTGGCTTGGTGGCAAGGTGGGGCAGAACACGACGATGGCCACCGATGGCGACGGTAATGTCTACAAGATGAAGTCGCCGAGTCTCTTCAATACCTTCGACGTGGAGGAGGGTGTCTTTGTGAAGGTGACGCTGAGCGAGGATGCCGCGTTCCAGGATGTGCGCAAGAGCGCTACTGAGTTCCAGGTGCTGAAGATTTGGAGCCAGGCAGACTACGACGGCCACAATGGCATGATTACGTTCAAGAATGTGCCTATCCAGTGGGATGTGGAGCACTAAGATGAAATAACCCCCATGATTACACAAGACCAACTGAAGGATGTGCTGGAGAGGGCGGACAAACTGTTCCACTACCTCCATATTGACGAGAAGAAAATAGAGTTTGAGGAGGAGGACCTCCGCACCCAGGCGCCCGACTTCTGGGAGGACCGCCTGCGCGCCGAAGAGCAGATGAAGAAGGTGAAAGCCATCAAGCGCTGGCTCGATGGCTACCAGGAGGTGCGCACCATGGCCGACGAGCTGCAGCTGGCTTTCGACTTCTACAAAGACCAGATGGTGACCGAGGAAGAGGTCGACGAGGCTTACCAGAAGGCTATCAAGGCCATCGAGGAGCTGGAACTGATGAATATGCTGCGCCAGAAGGAGGACCCGATGGATTGTGTGCTGAAGATCAACAGCGGCGCTGGCGGCACCGAGGCCCAGGATTGGGCACAGATGCTAATGCGTATGTATATGCGGTGGGCGGAGGCTCACGGCTATAAGGTGACCATCAGCTCGCTGCTCGACGGCGAGGATGCGGGCATCAAGAGTGTGACGATGCAGATTGAGGGCGGCGAGTATGCCTACGGCTTCCTGAAGTCGGAGAACGGCGTCCACCGACTGGTGCGCGTCAGCCCCTACAACGCTCAGGGCAAGCGCATGACCAGCTTTGCCTCGGTTTTCGTATCGCCGCTCGTCGACGATACCATCGAGGTGTACGTCGACCCTGCTAAGCTGTCGTGGGACACGTTCCGAAGCAGCGGCGCCGGTGGTCAGAACGTGAACAAGGTGGAGTCGGGCGTCCGTCTGCGCTACTGGTATACCGACCCCGACACAGGCGAGGAAGAGGAGATCCTCATCGAGAACACCGAGACCCGCGACCAGCCGAAAAACAAGGAGCGCGCCATGGCCCTGCTGCGCTCGCAGCTCTACGACCGCGCCATGAAGAAGCGCTTAGAGGCGCAGGCGAAGATCGAGGCTGGCAAAAAGAAGATAGAGTGGGGCTCGCAGATCCGCTCCTACGTCTTCGACGACAAGCGCGTGAAGGACCACCGCACGAACTACGAAACCCACGATGTCGACTCCGTCATGAACGGCAAGCTCGATGGCTTCATCAAAGCATATCTCATGGAATTTCCAGTTACCGATGAATAAAAACCTAATCATAAATATTAATTAAAATGGCACAGATTGCAAAAGCAAAGAAATCAGTAGAGAAGAAGTCAGAGTATGCAAAGAAAGTAGAGAAGAAGGGCACGGGCGTCGTGATGTGGATCATCGGATGCCTCATCGTCCTCGGACTCCTCTACGCAGCTTGGTCTATCTACATCGTCTCCTAAGCCATGGCCATGGAGATTGAGCGGAAGTTCCTCGTCAACGGCGACGACTACCGCCGCCAGGCGTTCGCTTCCGACCGCATCACACAAGGGTACATCTGCAGCGGCCACGGACGCACCGTCAGGGTGCGCCTCCGTGGCAACTGTGGCTACCTGACCATCAAGGGACCGTCGCTGGACGGCGGGCTGTCGCGCTATGAGTTCGAGAAGGAGATCACCCTTGACGAGGCTCACCAGCTGTTGAAGCTCTGCGAGCCCGGCGTCGTCGACAAGACGCGCTACCTCGTGAAGAGCCCCGACGGCCGTCACACCTTCGAGGTCGACGAGTTCTACGGTGACAACGAAGGTCTCGTCATCGCCGAGGTGGAGCTCGGCGCCCCCGATGAATCGTTCGAAAAGCCCGATTTCATCGGTGCTGAGGTGACTGGTGACCGCCGCTACTACAACGCCCACCTGCGAGTAAACCCTTACTGTTTGTGGAGAGAGAAAGATTGAAAAATTGAAGAATTGAAAGATTGAAGGATTGAAATTTTAATACGTGGAAAGAGCAAATTTCGGTAGTAAACTGGGCGTCATCCTGGCCACCGCAGGCTCCGCCGTGGGACTGGGAAACGTATGGCGATTCCCCTACATGACGGGTGAGAACGGCGGCGCCGTCTTCATACTCGTCTACCTGGGCTGCGTACTGCTGCTCGGCATACCCTGCATGATCAGCGAGTTCATCATCGGGCGCCACGGTCAGGCCAATACAGCCCGTGCATATCGTAATGTGTCGGGCGGCAAGGCCTGGACAGTCATCGGCTATATGAGTGTGCTCACCGGCTTTCTCATCTCCGGCTACTATGCTGTGGTCTCAGGTTGGTGCCTGCAGTACATCTGGGCCTCGCTCGTCGGCCACTTGAAGGGCAATCCCGCGTACTTCCAGCAGTATTTCCAGTCGTTCGCTGCCGACCCCGTGAAGCCTATCTTCTGGACGGTCGTCATTCTCCTGACCACTTATCTCGTCGTGGAGCATGGCGTACGCTCGGGCATCGAGCGGGCATCGAAGGTGCTCATGCCCCTGTTGTTCCAGCTACTGCTCATCATCGTCGTTGCCTCATGCCTCTTGCCGGGGGCAGGCGATGGCATCCGCTTCTTGTTCAAGCCCGACCTCTCGGCCCTGAACAGCAATGTCTTCCTCGGTGCACTGGGGCAGGCGTTCTACTCGCTTTCCATTGCCATGGGGTGCATCTGCACCTATGCCAGCTATTTCTCCAAACAGACGAACCTCACGAAGTCGGCAGTCCAGATAGGCGTCATCGACTGTCTTGTAGCCATCCTGGCCGGACTGATGATCTTTCCTGCCGCCTTCTCGGTCGGCGTCAGCCCTGACTCCGGTCCGTCGCTCATCTTCATCACCCTTCCCAACGTCTTCCAACAGGCATTCTCGGCGCCCGTCGTGAGCTACGTCATTGCGCTCCTGTTCTATGCACTGCTGGCCATGGCAGCCCTGACGTCGCTCATCTCGCTCCATGAAGTCTCTACGGCGTTCATCCATGAGGAGGCGCATCTGAGCCGCAAGCAGGGTGCTCTCTTTGTCACCATTGCCTGCTGTGTCGTCGGTGCCATCTGCTCGCTGTCACTTGGCGCGACAGGCAGTCTCACCATTGCCGGACGTACGCTGTTCGACTGGTTTGACTTCATCACCGGTCAGGTGTTCCTGCCCATTGTAGGCTTCCTTACCTGTATCTTCATTGGCTGGGGCGTACCTCACAAGATCATCCACGATGAGTTCACCAACTGGGGAACCCTCCGTGGCCGTTACTTCCACTTCTACCTGTTCCAGGTGAAGTACGTCTGTCCTATCTGTATCCTCCTCATCTTCCTCCACCAGCTGGGACTGTTGTAGGGAGGCAAGAAATAAAGTACTATCGCCATGGCAAAAAAGAGCAAAATAAAGCTGAAGGACGTGCTGAAGAAGCCCAGTGTCATGTTAGTCATTGTGGCTGCACTGACGCTCGAAGCCACGTCGTTCATTCAGTATTACTACTCGTTCAAGGGATTGCGCCAGGAAGCTGTCATGCGTGCCGAGGGCCAGTTGGAGACGACGCGTGTCAGCATCATGGACGTGGTGAACCAGGCAGAGGCTGCTGTCCGCAACAGCGTATGGATTGCCCGCTGGTGTCTGGACTATCCTGACAGCCTGCAGGTGGTGGCACGCCGCGTGGTGGAGGACAACCCCGTGGTGGTGGGCTCCACCGTGGCCCTTGTCCCCGGTTATCACCCGACGGATTCACTCTTTGCCCCCTATGTCTGCCGCGAGGATGGCAAACTCGTGACCAAGACGCTGGCCACGAGCGAGTACGACTACCCCTCGCAGGAGTGGTTTGCGAAGACCATTGACATCGGTAAGGGCTACTGGTCGGAACCCTACATCGACGAAGGTGGCGGCAACATCCTGATGACCACCTTCTCAGTGCCAATCAAGGACTACAAGGGGCGTAAAGCTGCCGTCCTCACGGCCGACGTGTCGCTGGAGTGGCTCTCTCACCTGGTGAACGACATGCAGGTGTATGACAACGCCTACGGTGTGGTGCTCAGCCGCATGGGCAAGGTGATGGTTGCCCCTGAGACCATCGGCGGCAAAGGGGTGAAGCGTGATACTGGCAAAGTCCAGGAGTTCGTCTCAATGGTAGAGCGTACGGGGTGGAAGATGTCCATCGTCATCCCCGAGAAGGAAATCTACGGCGGTCTCCGGAAAATCGCCTTGTTGGTGCTTCTCTTCCAGTTGATGGGTATCGGCTTGCTCGTCTACATCCTCCGGTCAGCCGCCCGTAACCAGCTGAAATACAGTATTATCAACGAGAAGAAAGCCGCAATGGACAGCGAGCTCCACATTGCCAGCGCCATACAGATGGGTATGCTGCCCACGAACTTCCCCACCAGCGAGGAGCGCGACGACGTGCTGCTATACGCCTCGCTGAACCCTGCCAAGGATGTTGGCGGCGACCTGTTTGACTTCTACATCCGCGACGAGAAGCTCTTCTTCTGCATCGGCGACGTCTCGGGCAAGGGTGTGCCTGCCTCGCTCTTCATGGCCGTCACACGAAGCATCTTCCGCACCGTCTCGGCACGCGAGTCGATGCCCGACCGCATCGTGACCACGATGAACAAGACGATGGCTGAGATGAACAAGTCCTGTATGTTCGTCACGCTCTTCGTCGGCGTCCTCGACCTCCCCACCGGCCGTCTGCACTATTGCAATGCCGGCCACGACGCTCCGTTGCTCATCGGTGCCGGCGTGGGGACGCTACCTTGCGACTCGAACATCCCCGTCGGCTTCCGACCGACGTGGAAGTACACGCTGCAGGAGGTTCAGGTGTTCACCGGCACCACCATATTCCTCTTCACCGACGGACTCACCGAGGCCGAGGACAACGACCATGAACAGTTCCTGATGGAGCGTGTCAACAAGGTGGCGGCACAAGCGCTCGCCAAGCAGCAGCAGGAACCGCAGAAGCTTGTCGCGCTGATGACCGACGCCGTCCACCAGTTCGTGGGTGACGCCGAACAGAGCGATGACCTGACGATGATGGCCATACAATACACCAAGCAGCAGCGTGACGTGCGGATGCACAAGAGCCTTGTGCTGCCCAACGACATCCAGGAGGTGCCGCGGCTGGCTGCCTTCGTCGACGAGGTCTGCGAGGCCGTCGGCTTCGACGAGATGACCACCATGCAGATGAACCTCGCCATCGAGGAGGCCGTCGTCAACGTGATGAACTACGCCTATCCACCGGGTTCCCATGGTGATGTGAAAATCGAGGCACAGTCGAACGATGTGCGCCTGAAATTCACCATCATTGACAGCGGTACGCCTTTTGACCCCACCGTCCAGGCTGATGTCGACATCACACTGCCTGCCGAGGAGCGACCCATCGGCGGTCTCGGCATCCACATCGTCCGCCAGATCATGGACTCCATTAACTATGAGCGGGTGAACGGCTTCAACGTGTTGACGCTGAGGAAGAAGATATCGAAGAACGATTAATTGTAAAAAGAAAAGATAATGAAAACAACCATCCTAGAACAAGACGGCAACCTCGTTGCCATGCTGGAGGGCCGCCTCGACACCGCTGCTGCTCCTGAAACCGAACAGGCCATGAAGCCCCTCTTCGACAGCGAAGGTAAGGACATCATCATCGACTGTACAGACCTGGAGTATATCTCCTCGAGCGGCCTGCGCATCTTCCTCAGCATCCTCCACAGTGTTGAGCAGAAGGGCGGTCATGTCTACATCAGGGGTATCAACGAGAAGGTGCGTACCGTCTTTGCCATGACGGGCTTCATCAACCTTTTCGAGTTCAAGTAACCTTTTCTTTACTTCATCAACACCTTGCGGCCGTCGCGGATGTAGACTCCGGGACGAAGAGGGCGGCTATCAAGGTGTAATCCATCGGGCGTATACCAACGTCCGTAATTTGTCTCGTTCCTCGACACACCAACAATCCCCGTCGACGACCCTTCGGCGAAGGCCTTCAGTTCAGCCATGGCAGGCATCACCTTGCCGTAGCCCCAGACGCTGCCGTCCTTGTCATTGAAGAGGCTGTAATTAACCCAGCCGTCTGTGACGCGCTTGTTGTTCCAGTCGTTGATGCCGTTCTCCGTGTTCTCCACCGCCCACCAGTAGAGTCCCACGACACGCGGTTTGTCCTTCAGGTAGGCCACGAGGTCGCGTACGTAGGCCGCCTGTCCCTGCGGGGTGATGGGCCAAGTGGCCTTCTGGCTCGTCTCCACGTCGCTGGGCTCCCAGGCGTAGTAGTAGCCCGTCTCCACAATCATCACGTCCTTGTCGTAGCTGGCCGTCCTGTTCAACGCCAGCTCCAGCTGCGTCAGCGAGCCGTGAATGTAGGGGTAGTAGCTCAGTCCCAGAATGTCGTAGTCCACGCCACTGTCCTGCATCCGCTGCATGAAGTTACTGATGTTCGCCGGACGTGGCACTCGCTCGGAGTGGAGGATGATCTTCGCCTCTGGGCACACCTCGCGACAAGCTTTGCCCGCCTGTTTAAGCAGCTTGATGAACCGCTGCCAGTTCGCCTCGTGGCTGTTGTCGTAGTAGCACAGTTTGTACGACGGACTGTTGTACGAGTACTCCACCTTGCCCTCGACCCCGTTCGCCGAAACTTTGTACGTATCTATCGTCTTCACGCCCTTGCCCCAGAGCATACCGTAGGAAATCTCGTTACCCGTCTGGATGAAGTCCGGCGTGGCACCGGCGGCCACCAGCTGCTGCAGGCAGTCGCGCGTGTAGTCGTAAATTTTCTGGTAGAGCTGTTCGTCTGTCAATGACAGCCATGCGTCAGGCGTAAACTGCTTTCCGGGGTCGGCCCACGTGTCGCTGTAGTGGAAGTCCAGCAGGAATGTGAAGCCTGCCGCCTTGATGCGGCGACCCAGGTCCTTGACGTAGGCCAGATCCTGACGGACGCCCTGCATCTTGTGAGCCTGGTGGGCGTTCGAGGGATCTACGAACAGGCGCACACGCAGACTCGTGAAGCCCTGGCTCTTCAGGTACTGTAGCATATCGGTGATGTGCTGGTTGTTGGCATCGATCCACCAAGCACCGTTTGCCTCGTAGGTTGGTAGCAGCGAGATGTCGCCGCCAACGTAGCGCTGTTGGGCGCTAATGGTCATTGTAACGGTCAGAAATACAGTCGTGAGTAGTGTAGTCAGTTTCATACGTCGTGTAGTAGTTTGATTTGTTTTCGGCTGCGAAGATACGAATTATTAATGAGAAATGAGACGGAGAAATCTAAAAAATGGTTAATAAATGCGCGGCGACAGCAAATTCTTCACGCTTCGCTCTTCGCTCTTCACTTTTTTTCGTACCTTTGCAGCCGGTTTCTGAAAAACCACCTTTAAAATCGGGATGTAGCGCAGTTGGTAGCGCACTACGTTCGGGACGTAGGGGTCGGGCGTTCGAGTCGCCTCATCCCGACAACGCAAGGTTGTCAATCGCAGGAGTTGGCCCTGCAACCGCTTAAAACAAGCTGGCAATAAGTTCCTGACAGTCAGTACGTTGTAAAGCATGGTGGTCGAGTAATCGGCCACCT
>JAEEGG010000452.1_pt1 | contig 137903 bp, 96 predicted proteins | sample 9134161 | NCBI WGS metagenome assembly JAEEGG01 (sample SAMN16246543, study PRJNA631951) | gut metagenome | biome: gut microbiome; feature: rumen; material: CR-attached | host: Bos | place: Iran: Karaj | collected 2018-10
TAAAAATGAACTTTTCAGTAGTGGTGGAACATTCCACACTCTTCTTTTCTGACTCATATAAAGTTACATTTTCTGCGTATAACGTCTTCTCGCCTGCTTTCTTTGCCTTGATGAGATAAGGGGTGTTCGGATAAATAACAGATTCGTCATCCGTCATTTTCACAAACTCCAATACCGTCTTGTCTATATCTCCATCATCATTTGTGTCATACTGGTGAACTGCATTGATACGAGCCACCTCGAAATCATCCTTCCAGTCCTCGTATTTCAGAGAGAAAGGAAGATATATCGCCTCCCAGTACTTTGAGAAATCTCGGGTATAGTAAACATCAACACCATCAATCTGCGATTGTTGGGTATATGCTTCATTGTCCGTCAGAGACAGCACTTTTTCTTCGAGGGTACCATCATCTGACAGTTTCCATGTCATCTCCGCATGAATGGCAGAGCATGAGAAAACGAAGAGGAAAAGGATGGGTAGAATTTTCTTCATTCTGTTTATCTATTTAGGTGATGTAAAATCTTTATCATACATTTGCCCTTGAAGGCCTTTTAGGGGGCTATTAACTTGCAAAGTTACGAAATTTCATTCACATATACAAATGAAAACGAGTTTTATTTTGAAAAAACACGCCTTCGCAAAATGAAAATAACCAAATAACCAAAGCAAGGAAGTTTTCACCTCCTTGCTTTTTCTTTTCATGATGCCGGGGAGTCTTCCAACTTGTCCATCTTCAACACTTCTCTTACGTCGAACTCACGTATATTTTTCACTTTTCTTTCTTCAATCTTTAAACTTTTTAATTCTTCAATTCTTGGAGTCACCTCCCGCAGATCCCACAGATTACTCAGATTTGCAGATAAATAACGTTAATGACATTAATAAGAAAAACTTAGAGTTTAATCCGTGGTCGGGAAAAATGTCAAAGGGCTAAAGTCCCATGCAGTCAAACCGTAATTTGTATTTTTCACTCTTCACTTTTCACTTTTCACTCTTCACTCTGAGCGTAGCGAAATGTTTGTGTGCGGACACAAAACTTAAAGTTTTATAAATATATGTATAAATATGTTAATTATTGGGGGGGTAAAAAAATATTTGTATATTTGCAACACAAACACAAACGGAAAACATTTACCATAGACTAAAACAATTATCCACTATAATTCATTAATTTAAAACAACAAACAATAACACAGAAAAGAAACAGAAACAACAAAAAGTTACCAAAGAAACAAAACCTTTTGTTTAATCTAATTTAACACGAATTTGGCGAGAATCGCCGTTTATATAATTTTTCTATTATTAATACCTAATTTATTTAAAACACTACAACTATGAAAAAACATGTACTCTCAATGCTCGTGCTGCTCGCAGCAGTAGCCACGGGCGCAATGGCACAGACTACCTACAAAGTCTCTGTGAAGGAAGGCACCGAGGATGCTACCAACTGGACCATCACGCCAGCCGAGGCAACGACCACGGGCGTGGCACAGGGCACCACCGTGACCGCCACCTACAGCGGCACGAAGAAGGTGAAGAGCGTCAAGGCCGTGAAAAAAGCAGCAGTCCCCGTCACCAGCATCACGCTCAACAAGACCGAGACCTCAATCAAGGTCGGCTCGACCGAGACGCTCAGCGTGACCGCAGTGGCTCCCGACAACGCCACGGACAAGACCTACACATGGAAGACCAGCGACGAGACGAAGGCCACCGTTGACCAGGACGGCAAGGTGACCGCCGTAGCCGCAGGAACTGTCACTATCTATGCCGAGGCCAACGACGGTAGCGGAGTTAAGGGAAACTGCGCCGTCACCGTGACTCCCGCCACCATCACCGTAACGTGGAACAACAATGATATAACCGGCAGTGGAAATTCTTTCACCAAGGACGGTGTCACTATAACTGCCGGCTATATAGACTTCTTGGATAAGAATTTCATGAATGACGGAACATTTACCACCACCCTCGGCAACTTCACCAAGATTGAAGTGACTACAGAGGATTGGGGTGCATCAGGCGCAGGCTGGACTGGCAGCACCTGGACCGGCAATGCCTCCAGCGTATCGTTCAGCGGCACTATTTGGGGCTATGGCGAGGGCAATACTAAGTTTGTGTTCACCATCCAGCCGACGAACTGAGAATAGACCTTGGGGAATCAGGGCATTCTGATTCGTCAGAGAGGCCCCGTGCACGGCGGAACCCCGCCCGCACAGCTCCCACGGAGATGACGGCCTCCCCGCACGAAAGAACAACAGATTCAGAAAAAAGGACGACTCGGAAAACATAGACATACCCGTCATGCCACACCCAGGCATCGCCATATCAGAGCCGTCAGACAAAAGAAATAACATAAAAACATTAAAGAACAATGAAACATCGATTTCTATATATCATGGCACTGCTGCTGTTCATCACAGTTCAGGCGAGCGCCATGCAGATTTTCGTCAAGACGCTGACGGGAAAGACTATCACGTTAGACGTGGAGCCTGTGGACTTAGTCAGCGATGTAAAGACGAAAATCCTTGGCAAGGAAGACATTCCTGTTGCACAGCAGCGCCTTATCTTTGCTGGTAAAGAACTGGAGGACGGCAAAACACTGGCCTCCTACAACATCCAAAAGGAATCTACGCTACACCTCCTCCTGAAGAAGGACTGGATCGACCTGACGCCGAATGCCGACGGTACGGAGTGGACACTCAGCACGATGCCCGAATACGACGTCGAGCTGGAAGTGACATACTACACCGATGCCGAACTCGACCAGATGGCAGCCGATGAAGTCATCGCCAAGATAACAGCCATCGGCACCGTGACCTACACTCCTGAGAGCAAGACCCTCATCGACGCAGCACGCACGGCCTACGACGCGCTGACCACCGACCAGCAGGCACTCGTGACAAACTACTCGACGCTGACCGATGCCGAGACCACCTACGCCACCGCTGAGGAGACCGCCTACACCGAGGGCGTAGAGCTGACCGATAACGGCGACGGAACATGGACACTTGCCAAGATGCCCGCCTGCGACGTGGAGCTGGAGGTGGAGTATGACGACGAGTCAACAGCTATCATCAGCATCAAGGGTGGAAAAGTGGACAGCGTGACATATTACGACCTGAGTGGTCGTCCTTTGAATGGCAAGCCATCTAAGGCAGGCATCTACATAAAGGGCGGCAAGAAGATCGTGAAAAAGTAAGCATAAAGCAGAGCATGCTCATGCTTTATCGAACGTGCGCTCGGCTATGCCGCTTGCAACCAAAGGGACGCAAGAACGAACTCAAACGCAGTTCAAGGTCGTGATTAAGTAAACATTCTTACACCCAATATCATTCGGGGACGGAGCACTTTCGTATGCTTCGTCCCCGAATTTTTACATCAAATCCAGTATATCCCTAAAGAAAGCCGCAACAGTCCGTTGCAATCGCAGAACAAGGTCATAGGGATTGGTATATGGTTTTGGTATATGGTTTCTGAAATGAAATTCTATTGCTCATTGTATAAAAATAAATCGACCCGCACATTTGAGCATCGTTGAGAGGCTTGGCGGGTTCTAGTAGTGCAAAGGTACAAATAATTTTCTAATTACCAAAAGATTTGCCTGTTTTTTTGAAAAAAACTTGTTTTTCCATCTATAAGTGTTGACAAATCCGCATTAATTAGCGTTATCCTTGGTCAGACAAAAAAGTGAAGAATTGAAAAATTGAAGGATTGAAAAATTGAAGAATTGAACTAAAATCGGTGATGCTCCTGCTGTGGTGCATCACCGATTTATTGGTTAGAACGGAATATTATAAAGGCCAAGAGCGATTACCTGAGAAATATACTAATAAACATCCAATAGTTAAAATTTCGTTAATAAAACAGCGGAAACATAACTTTTTTACATGTTTCCGCTGTTTTTCTCACGAAAAATCGTTACCTTTGTGCCATAATCCAATCCCGAATTTGTTATGCTAATAGGTCGAGAAAAAGAAAAAGGAGTTTTGTTGGGTGCTCTCAATGAGGAATACTCTCAGTTTATTGCTGTATATGGAAGGCGTCGTGTTGGTAAGACGTTTCTCATCAGAGAAACTTTTGACAACAAATTTGAATTCCAATATACTGGTGCTGCAAATCTGACTGCAAGAAAACAATTGGTACGTTTTCGCCGTGCCCTCAAAGAGCATGGGCAAAAAGACACTCCGGAATTGACCAATTGGGGTGATGCTTTCAGCGAACTGAAACGCTTCATCACAAACCTTCCTGATGGCAAGAAAGTAATCTTCCTTGATGAACTTCCATGGATGGATGCTCCACGCTCTGGTTTCCTTTCTGAACTGGAATCTTTTTGGAATGGATGGGCATCTGCACGAAAAGATATTGTTTTTGTCGTTTGCGGAAGTAGCACCTCTTGGATGGTAAAGAAAATCATTAAGAACAAAGGGGGGCTGCATAATCGTCTGAATCATCGCATTTCTCTCAGCCCATTCCCATTGGGGCTATGTGAAAAGCTGGCTCAATCAAGAGGTCTTGTGTTGAATCGCAAGCAGATGCTTGAAGCCTATATGGTATTTGGTGGTATTCCTTATTATTGGAGTCTGCTGCAAAAAGGTACAAGCATAACGGCAGAGATTGACAGACTGGTTTTCTCTCCTGACGGAGAACTACATGATGAATTTGAAATGCTTTATGCCTCGTTATTCAAAAAGCCCGAACCATACATTCGGGTAATAGAATTACTGGCAAGAAAAAGAATGGGCATGACTCGTCAAGAATTGCTGTCAGCCGGCGGATTTGAAGACAATGGAGCTTTTTCAGACATTCTGAAAGATTTGGAATGGTGTGGTTTTATCAGAAGTTACACTATGATGGGGTATAGGACAAAATCTGATATATTCCAATTGATAGACCATTATACATTATTCTATTATGAGTATATAGATGGAGTACGTCAGGGTTCAAATTACTGGAGAACAATGTTGGGAACTCCAAAGTATAACACATGGTGTGGACTGGCATTTGAGCGTACTTGCCTTTGGCATGTTGACCAGATTAAGAAGAAACTTGGCATCAGCGGAATCCTTACAAATGAATATGCGTGGCGTTGCTTGCCAGACGAAAGTGCTGGTAGGCGTGGAGTGCAAATAGACCTCCTTATAGATCGCAGTGATGGTATAATCGATGTGTGTGAAATGAAATACTCTAAGGATACATATACCATCACTTCAGATTATGCAGATGAACTTATTCGCAAAAGAAATGCGTTTCAGTCTGTTACTGGCACGAAGAAGGCCATTCATTCTGTCATGGTCACGACTGATGGACTAACACATAATGAATACTGGGGTGACATTCAGGCAGAAATACAATTAGACGATTTGTATGAACTATAAGACTGAAGAATTGAAGGATTGAACTAAAATCGGTGATGCACCAGATGTGGTGCATCACCGATTAATTATTTGAATGACTATGGAGTTAGCCCTTTGATTTTCTCTTTTTAGAGTTTTCCCAGTTTCTCCATCAACAGTCCAAGTTCTGAGTAAGTATAATCTCTGCCATCGGCCTGCTTGTCCTCCATTGAGCGATTGGCGTTGGCTACAGCCTTTTCGAGACTACCGCCGTTGCGTTCAAAGTAACTGTGCAATCCCTTGCTCTTGATGAAGAAATCTATCGTTTTACGATATTCAACACACTTGTTCAAATCGTTAAGTAATGGCTCCTGTTCATCGTATGGACGTGAGGTGTAACGGAAATAATAGAGGAAGAACAGTTCTGTGCAGCGGTGAGTCTCGAAGAACTCGACCTCGCAGTAGATGCCTTTCTTGGGCTTGTTGATAGGTTTGGCATACTTAGCCTTTAGCTTCTGGTATTGTGATCGCTCTGGCTCCTGGTCCTTTGTGTCCATGTCAATGATGCAGAAGATATGGCTGTAGCCCATAGAAATACCTTCTTCAATTTTGAGTTCGAGTTCCTTGATGCTTGTGTGCTTCGGATAGTCTGGCTTGATGGTCAGGCGCTTGAACACATCGCAAAGGGATTTGAAGTAGAAGAACTCGGTGGGGCCTTCACCTAAGATGAGTGCTGTCTGTCGTAACTTTCCCATATCAGTCCTCCAGATTTATAAAGATACTGCCCAGTTCCGGCTTGGCTCCCAATCTGCCGATACGGTAAGAATTGTAAAGCGACAGGTTTTTATGCAGACCGAATGAGTCACCACGGGCATATTCGGATGAAGCAGTCTCCCTGTTCTTCTCTACAAACCATACCACGCCTCTGTTCTCGTTAATCATGTCCTGCGACAGGAGAGTGGTCTCCTGACTCGTGATAATCAGCTGTGACTTATCAGAGTTGAAGATGAAAACATTGAGATAGTAGTACAACAGGTCATTGTGAAGATCCTCGCCCAGTTCATCAAGGAAAAAGACATGAGGACTTGTTATCATGTCATACAGCGCATCCAAGATACGGATGTATTTCTGAGTACCCTTTGACTGCCAGCGGAGCGGAATGTCAAAGTTGCCATTGTCTGAATGGTTCAAGAAGGTGACGGAATCTGTAGTCGGCTTCAACAAAACGTCTTTCATTTCCTCAGGAATATCCTCTTTCAGAATACCCTCGCGAAATTCATGTGGCACAAAACGGTCTTCAACAATGGGTCGATACTCCAAAATGTTCAAGTCGGCCTTTTGAAGCATGGTATTATAAAACTTACGTTTCTTGGGATTGCTGTAAGCATCTTTCAATATTTCAACAAGTCCCTTTTCCACACCTCCATCCACATCGTGATAATTATCCATAATCCAACCATAAAGTGTATTGAAGGGGGCTATGTCTTCTTTCAAGGCTGCCTTCCTGCAAACGGACAATACGCTGTGATTGTTCAGAGTGTTTTCACGAATGCTCTCCTGAGTTTTAGCCTGTAGTTTGAGGCTCGCACCGAACTTGATGTCAGCCTGCACATTCTCGCCCACAAAACTGCGCTCATAGAACAGGGATTTTGATTTGTTTGGGTAGTAGTACAAGGCTTCGCTCAGGATGTGCTTGCCATTGAACTTGACATCATAGTCATACCTAATGCCGTTGGCATAGAATGATATGTGCATTTCCGTTGGTTCATCCTTAGAGAGTACAAACGGGATGCAACCGCCAATTTCGACCGTCGCATCCGTCTTTGGCATAACCAACAGGCGGAATACCTCATTCAGGGCAATCAGCATATTTGACTTACCCGAAGCGTTTGAACCGTAAAGAATGCCTAACTTGTATAAGAATACGCCATCGGCAACTTCAGTGACAAGTTCCGATGATGGGCCCTTTGCCACGAAGTTTAATTCCTGCTTGTCGCGAATGGAAAGGTAGTTTTTTACCCAGAAACCCCGTATCATAGCAAAATATTTTGTTCGTTTTTGTAATTTTGCTACAAAAATACAAATAATATTTTGCAAACACAATGTACCAACCGCTGATATTTGTAATTATCATACAATTTTATATATATTTAACTTTATATTAGATATAAAGATGGGAAATTTGGGCGCATTTAAGGTCATGGTTAGTAAAAAAATCCAAATGAATGCCTTATTTTACAAATTTTCTTGTATTCCAATGCCTTATTTTACAAAAAATGTAAGATTGAAAAAGTTGAAGAATTGAAGAATTGAACTAAAATCGGTGATGCACCGCAGCAGGAGCATCACCGATTATTCTATATCCTGTATTATCAGAAAAAAGTTTGTTGTAAATTTGCAGGAATGAAAGAAATTCCGTAAAAAAGTGTACTTTTGCTTCACAAATCTGTGTCATGACACAGAAATATAACATAAAAGCTTCGTGCGAGGAAATGCTCGCACGAAGCTTATCAGTTGAAGTAGTATATCAGTTGAAGTAGATGTATAGGCTGACCATCACGACGGCTAAGGCAATCCATAGCCCGATGGCAAGACGTGACTTGTCTTCATGAATGGGGGCAGGTATCTCATAGCGTGTTTTGTTTTTGTCGGCAATGGAGATAATCATAATGGAGGCAACAAGGATGACAAACAACTCAAAAGAGAGGAGCATGAAGTGCGGCCATGAGAACTGCAACCACTGCGGTGGCCATAGGTAGAGTACGCCTACGATGAGGCAGAAGGCAGTGCCGATGGTCAGGGCAAAGTTGGCGGCACGCGTGGTGGTGCGCTTCCAGAAGATGCCGAGGAGGAAGACGGCTGCCATAGGAGGAGCAATGAAGCCAAGGACACTCTGGAATACGTTGAAGAGGTTGAGACCCTTGATGGCGTCAATGGCTACGGTAAAGATGATGGCGATGACGGAACCTACTACGGTTGCAGAACGTCCCACGATGTTGATGCGACGCTGAGAGGCCTGCGGATTGTACTTCTTGACGTAGATATCCATGGTGAACACCGTGCTCAGTGCATTGAGGGCAGAACCGATAGTAGATACGAGACATGCCGTCAGCACTGCGAATACCAATCCTACCATACCGACAGGGAAGAGGTTTTCGACCATTGTAAGGTATGCCTCGTCAGGATTCTTAAGCGTAGGGAAGAGGGCGAAGCAGATAATACCTGGCAGTATATATAGTGCTACGTCGAGTATCTTCAGCCAGCCCGTGAAGTTCGTGCCGAGCTGTCCTTCGCGCAGGTCCTTGGCGGCAAGCACAGGTTGTACCATACTTTGGTCCGTACACCAGAACCATACTCCCATCACGGGATAGCCGAGGATGATGGGTAGCCATGGGAATGCCTCATCGGTGTTGGGCTTGAACATCACCCAATAGTCGGCAGGTACCTTATCCACCAAGGCTGCTACACCGCCTACTCGGTCAAGGCCTATGATGACTAATACCAGTGAAACGACAATGAGCAGTATCATCTGGTATACGTTGGTGTAGGCTACGGCCTTAAGTCCGCCCAGTATGGTGAAAAAGGCAGAGATGATAAGTAGTACCAGTGCCGACATCCACATAGGTATGTCGAAGACCTGACGTATCAGGATGCCACCGGCGAAGAGCGTCAGGGCAAGCCATGAGATGATGATGGTGACGATGGTATACCATGCCAGGATATTGCGGGTAGACTGTCCGAAACGCAGTCCCATAAACTCTGGTAGCGTGCTGACGTTTGACCCTAAATATCGTGGGGCGAAGACGAAGGCCAACAGGGCGATAAAGACGAAGGCATACCATGCGTAGTTGCCTGAGACGATACCTGTAGTGAAGCCTGCCGAGGCAGAGGCTATCAGCATAGAGGGGCCGACATTTGTTCCCCACATAGAGAAACCGATATGATGCCAGCGTAGTGAGCGTTCGGCAAGAAATAGTGAACCGCCTTTCTTGCGTTTCATGCTTGCCCATAGTCCGATGGCAATAAGCACGAAGAAGTATGCCGAGAGAATGAGCCAGTCGAGGCCTTGCATATAGTGGGTGTTCATAGGGAATTAAGAGTTAAGAATTAAGAATTTCCTTTGTCACTCCCTTGAAATCGCCATTGATTTCAAGGGTAATCGTTTTATTGAAATCCATATCGTCTGTAGAGTCAACATCCTCGGGATAAAGCTTGATAGATGCGTCAGGACGCACGAATACAGGCATCTGGTCAAGAGGCACCTCTACGTCATAATACCATCGGTTACCCTCCAATCGCTCTCCTGTGAAGAAATTCACCCATTCCCCCTGAGGCAGATAGATGTCACGATGGTTCTCGCTGTTCATCACCGGACAGGCGAGGAACTCCGAACCGAAGAAATACTCATCGTCGATATGCCATACCTGCCTGTCGTGAGGATGGTGCATCAGTAGCGCACGCAGCATAGGCCAACCTGTCTTCGTGCATTGCTCTGCCTGCTCCATGATATATGGCAACAGCGCATAGCGCAGTTTCCACCATCGCTTTACTATGGGCGCTATGCGCGGATAGTGCCATGGCTCTCGCTTAAAGGAGCCATGATAGCGCATGTGGGAAGAGAATACGCCAAACTGAGTCCAACGTACGTAGACGTTCTCGTCGAGCGGCGAGTTCATAAAGTTTGGAGTAGAGTGAAATCCTGGCACGTCATGACTCCAGAAGGCGAAGCCTGAGAGTCCGAAGTGCAATCCTCCCTTCAGCGAGCCTGCCATTCCTGCCCATGACGACTCGCTGTCGCCTCCCCAGTGTAGGGGGTAGCGCTGGCAGCCTGCCCATCCTGCGCGTGCCCATACTATGCCGTCGCCCGTCACCTCCTTGGTGACTTCATAAGCAGCCCTTTGGTATAGCAGTCCGTATATGTTATTCAGTCGCTCGGGTTCCATGCCGTGATAGCGATGGTCCATGTGGATATTCTCACCGAAGTCGGTCTTGATGCATTTCACCCCCATCTCCAGCAGTGGTTTCAGGAGTTTCTCCTTATACCACTCGGTGGCTTTGTCGTAGGTAAAGTCGATGGTACCTGCATAGTCGAGCGTAGAGAAGTTTGAGGCACCTCCAGTCGTAGTCTCCTCTTCTTTTATAGGTTTGCTAATATAGTCATTCTCAAGTGCCTCGTCAATCTGCTCTGCGCCCGCAGCGATATACGGCAACTGCCACAGACTGATCTTATACCCCTTGTCAGCCAAGTCTTGTATGAACCCCTTAGGGTCGGGGAAACGCTCAGGGTTGAATTTCCATTCGCAGAGCCAATCCGTGCGAAACCATCCAGTGTCTAAGTGTATCACGTCGCATGGATAGTGCTCCTCGCGCAATCGGTTGCATATCTCGCTGACCTCATCGGCAGAGAAGTAAGTCATGCGGCTCATCCAGATACCGAAGGACCACAGTGGAAGCATTGGTGGAAATCCTGTCAGCATACGATAGCTGCGCAGTATCTCTTCAGGTGTCTGTCCGCCTATGAGGAAGACGTCAATCGTGGCATGGTCGTTGAGAAACTGCACGCTGCGTGAGGAGTGGTCTGCCAGTGACAGTTTGCAATAGTCGCTCGTATGATAGAAGCAACCATACATACGGTTTGACAGATAGAATGGTATATTCTTATAGCAGCGGCGGTTGTTGACTCCCTGTCCGTCTTGGTTTTTCATTTGGAATGTCTGTCCGCTAAGGTCCATCTTGCGAAATCTCTCTCCCGTACCAACGAAGCACTCATCAGCCTCGCAGCGGAAACTGATGGTGGCACGCTCTGTGTGGTTGCCACTGCTTACGAAACCCAACGGAAGGGCATCATAGCGAGGGGGCGAGAAATGGTCGTCGCTGAGGGCAATGCCTTTGCTCTCGTCACCGTCAGGATAAAAGGTGATAAACGGTGCTGGCTGTGGTGCTGGCAGCAGGTCGCTCCAGTAGTCGATGATGGGTTCGCTAAGGTCGATATGTGCCACTTTAATGCCGTTGACGGTAATGATGTTATCATCTGCATAGCGCAGGGGAAGTTGCTTAACCTCTGGTGCCATCTGCAGCATATCGTCTTCTTCCTTCATCTCATCGCCGCTCATGGTAGAGAACAGTCGTATGATGTTTGGTTCGTAAGCCCTTATGATGAGGTCGTATGCCTGCTGCGCCACACTGGTATCGGGAGCCATATCCTCCTGCCGCAGCTGTTGCTGATAGGGTATGGTGACGATGATGTCACCATTGCGCTCTACAATCTTTGTAGGAGCGTATGCTTTCCATAGTGCTTCGTCCTTATGCAGTGAGGGGTCGAAGTCCATGAAGTCGAAGAGATGATAGTTTGTCTGTTTCATTGTTTAAGGGTTGTATTTTTTTCTTTAGGGGCTTTAAGGTCTTTAGGGACTTTAGGGATGTTGTAAAAAACTTTCCACTTTATTTTTTATCTTCTCTTGCTCGTCGAGATGTTCACCGTGTACTGCCACTCGTATGCTGTTGTCGTTGAGCAATCCTTTTATCATGTAGTGCTCGTTCTCGATTTTGAAGAACGGTTGGGCCAGCATCTCGAGGAATACTAAGGCACCGAGAGGGCGAAGCGACAAGATGAATGTGCGACTGACAGGTTGCTCTAACTCATATTGAAAGGCCAGCCAACCTGCTTCCGTGCATGGTTCTGGAGAACGAGTGATACGTGTTATCTTCATATACTGCGGGATATTTCTCTGATTGCTTGTGTCAGTTGTTCTATGTCATCGTGGGTGGTGAAGTCTGACAGCGATACGCGTACAGTTCCGTATGGCGATGTGTGGAGTTCCTGGTGTATGAGCGGTGCGCAATGCAGTCCCGTGCGAACAGTGATATCGTAACTGTTCTGTAGGATATAGCCCACATCGGAGGGATGCAGTCCCTCAATGTTAAAACTCACCACTGGTCCCTGCCACTCACCACCGTTACTGTAAAGCGTGACATGGGGGATGGACGATAATTGACTGATAAAATGATTTGTCAGCTCCTGCTCTTTGTGGAAAATCTGCTCTACACCTTGTTTCAATACATATTCCACTCCTGCCTTCATACCTGCCAGTCCTGGCATGTTCTGCGTGCCTACTTCGTATTCCCAGTCTTCGTCCTGATAGTCGATAACGCTGCTGTCGCGCCCTGTGCCTCCAAACAAAGTTGGACGGAGCTCTATGCCCCGACGCACGTAGTATCCTCCTGTCCCCATAGGCCCGAAGAGCGCCTTATGTCCAGTGAATACCAACATGTCTACACCCCATTCATCCACATCGATAGGGATACAGCCTGCACTCTGTGCTGCATCCAGTAGCAGCAACTGTCCTTTTTCGTGCGCTTCCCGACATTGTTTCTTTACATCGGCAATGGCTCCTGTGACGTTGGAGCAATGGTTGACTGCCACAATGCGATACTTTCCGTCGCTATGTGCCTTTATACCATTCGCCACGGGGCGCAATACGCTATTGTGATTATTTGTCAATACTTCGATATCCTTGATGCTGATACCTCCTAACACACGGTTTGTGGCATCCGTAGCACCACTGGCAAAGAAGATACGTTCCCAGTCACTGATATGTAGCAACCTTCCCAGTTGCTTGCGAAGCTCTGTCAGTAAGTCGTTACTAGGTAGACTGCTACGCAGCGAACTTACCGGCACATCGTCCAAAGCCTCCGTCACGGCTTTGACTACCATAGGAGGCTTAGGATACGATGTTGCGGCGTTGTTTAAGTATATCATTTGTGCTCAAGCACTTTGAATCCCATTACCTCACCAATCTGATGCAACATCTTGGTGTAGTCACCGAAGATGAGCACCTGATGGTGGCCGAAGCCTGCTAACTGATGCATGAAGCCACGGGCATCGTTCATCTTTATATAATAGTATGGCGAACAGTATACGGCGTCATACTCCGACTTGATTACCTCGCCACGCTTTACGCTGATGGTGTCTGCCATAGGGTTGAAACGTCCCAGCGTGACATACTGCTCTTCATTCTCTGTGAAGTCAACCTGTAGTTTGCCGCCGAAGCCCTGTCCTGTAAAGGCCCATAGTTTGTATTTTAGAGGCTTTTTGCCATATCCGTTCATGCAGAGAGCAGGTACGGCATGGTGTATGCGTAGCAGTTCGTCGGTCTCCATGTTAGGATTACCCATAAAGGCAGGACGCATGGCAGCAGCCTGCATGATAGTCATTGCCAACAATGCGTTCAGGTCTTCCTCACAACCGCTTGGGTAGCCCTCGTCCTTCAGCAATGAGTGGCATACACAAGGTGTGAACTTACGCTCTTGTGGAATTTCTGATGTGCAGAGCTCGTGGCAAGCCGTAGAGAAAGCGTTGCAGTCATATACCTCCATCATCTTCTTCGCAGCAAGATAGTATTTGATGTCATTGATAAACCAATCCTTGTTGACCTTCGTTTCCAACGAACCTCCTATTATCTTCTCTGCAATAGGACGTGCCTCTTCGTCGGTAATCTGATCCATATATGGGAATATGTCGCGGAATGGCATCTTTACTATCTCCATGCCATAACGTGAGCGTATGAGTTCAGGGTCGCGGATGACGCTCTGCAGTCCGAAAGTAGGTATAGAGCCATGTGTCAGCACCAGTGCGCGTGTGTTCTTCACTACCTTACGCACCCACAATACGTGAGCTATCTCGTTCAGGTCTTTCAGGTCCATACATACATACGCCTCTACTCCAATCGAGCGGCAGTAGGCTCCGAAGTCGATACCCTCGTTGCCATTCTGCATTATGACCACAGGCTTACGATAACGCTCTAGTTTGGGGATACGCCAGTTCATGCAGAGGAAAAAATCCACCTCGTCCAAACGTTCCTCAATCTTTGCATAGTTTTCTGGGCTTACCACAAACTTCTCGTCATAGCGGCAGTCGATGGCAGGCAACATATCTATTTCGGGCGTGGCTCCCTTCAGTATCTCCACAGCGTCGGTAAAGGCTTTATCGGCGGCAGCATTCTCTGCTTCTGTCGTCATGTCCTTGGCATAACCGGCACGGCAGGGACCTTCCCAAAAGTGACTGTGTGTGAGGCAGCCCACGATGGGTCGTACCACCAATTTCTGATTCATTGCTTTTTCTTTCATAATTGTTTTGTATTTAGAGTAATTTATAATTCATAATTTAAGTAGTCAGTAGTTAAGGAGCTTAGGGACTTAAAGGAGTTTAGTGGAGTGATAGGGTAGTTTACTTAAACACAACGTTTGGTCCCGGATGATTATCTCCTATCTCATCACGGCGTATCAGGCGGTTTCCTGTCATGTTGTTGATGATGGTGAATCCGTCAGTCCGTGCATCGAGATAGATGCAGAAGCCACGGTAGTTAGTGGCATACGGAGCATTGGTGGGTTGACTGATTTCATTGCCGCTTATCAGAGAGTTGGGCTGATTCGATAGTGTATAGATACCTCCAGCATCGTAAAGCTGACAGGCATAGTCAGAGACTCTGTTCCCTATGATGCGGTTGTTTCTCATCCCTGTATCAAGCGGTGTCCATCCCCAGCCGATGCAGATGCCGCTGTAGTTGGTGTGTGCTATCTGGTTTTCGCTGATAGTGCAGTCCTTTACATATCCGAAGCCTATTGCCACGGCACCCCAGTCTTCTTCAGCACAGCAGTGTATGTTGTTGCGATGCACCTTTATATTCCTGCATCGCTCTGCGAGATGGGTGTAGGGGCGGTGCACCTCCATTGGACTCTCGGCAAATGACCCAGCCATGATGGCTGTGCCACCGATATGCTCGAATCGGCATTCCGTGATGCTGCAGTCGCTGATGTTGTCAGTTAGGTCGAGGGCAGTGCCCGCAAGGTTACGGAAGAGTAACCCCTCGAAGTCTACGTGATGGGCATTCGCCACCGTCACGGCGCTTACAGGTCGCTCTATCCATGCTTGATTCTCCAGTCCCTCGTCCCATGGCAACCCTGGGTTCTCCTTCAGTTTGTAGGCATCTACCAGTGGAAATCCTCCTTGCAATGTGACGTGACCTTTGTGGAGTGGGCGATTCCAACAGGTGCTTTCTATTGTGAGGTCTTTTATTCTTACGTAGTTTGCACCATCTACTATAATCAGCCTCTCGATGCCGTCGCGCTGCTCAGTCGTGCGCAACAGAAAACTGCTGTTGCCTCGCTCTCCTCCTATCACTGGCTGTGGCCACGGGTGCTCAAACTCCAGTCTGCTCTCGGGCTCCATAAACGATACCACCGTTTTGGCGCCGCATACTGTCATCTCTTTTACGCGCAGTATGGCGATAGCCCAGCGCTGATGAACGACCAATTCAAGGTCTTTCCTGTCAACGACCTCTTTCGGTGGAGTAGGAATAGTGATAGTCCTGTCCTTGGTGTTGAAGTCAATCAGCCGTTCCATGCCTACCTTAGGAAACAGTTGCGTATGTTGTTGCTTTGCGTCCCCGCAGATTATGGTACTGCCATTCTCTTCCCCGCGTATTATGAGAGGCGAGTCTTCGGTGCCGTTATCTTCAGGGCGTATAAACAGAGGCTCGTTCATGTAGTACGTGCCCGACTTAATTGTAATCGTTATTCCTCCCTTACATTGTGGGGCATCATTGCGTCGCCATTCACGTGCTTTCCTTAGAGCCTCATGCAGACATTCGCCATTGTTAACGATTATTTCTCCTGCATAAGTTATATGTGCGGCTAATAGAAGTGATATAGAGATTAGTAAATGTTTCATATTCTTATGACGAACAAGTCATTGAAATGTCATCATTCGTAATATTAAAAATTGAAAAACTGAAAGGTTGAAAAATTGAAGTGATGTCTTCTATCTCCTTTCAATCTTCTTTTCCCTAAAAGTATGCTTTCCTTCATCTACTACCGTTGTCTGACCGCTGTAGGGAAGCAGAACGGTGGCAGCCGAGTGAGCAGGGATGCTGACGGTGAGCATGAAATCATCGCCCTCGATGCTCCAGTCGGCTTCGACGTTGCCTATGCGACCGCGACACCATGTGAGGTCACCGACTGGGTGAGGGGCGATGGAGATATTGTCGCCCTGGCGACAGATGCCGAGGAAGTAGGGAACGAGGAGATTATTGATGTGGCCCATCATAAAGTGATTCATGGAAGCACCAAACTCGGGATTCCATTGCTCCGTAAGGGTAGTATAACCCAGTTTGATTTGATAACCATAGCCTGGCACGTCGTAGTGGTTGAGCATCTTGTAGAGCAACTCCTGCTGCCCATTGTGAATGAGAGCATTGAAGAGATAACGGTTGCCGACGTCGCCCGTAGTCAGACGGTCACCATGGGCATGGATATCGTTAACCAACTGTTGCAATACCGCCTCACTATCACCTTCAGGCACGAGATTCATCTCAAGAGCGATAGCCTGCGCACACTGGCTGCCTGTAGCAAACTGGTGGGTGGAGGGGTTGTAGAACTCCTTGATGAAGGCTGCCTTGATGCTGTCGGCGCGTGGTTCGCCCATCAGATGGTTCCACCAGTAGTAATGAGCTGTAGACACTAGAGGCATAGGCGTGTTTTGCGCAAAGCCGGCACGTTTGTCGCCATAGTCATACCAGTCGCCCAGTCCCTGACGTAGAATATAGCAGGAGTCTTGCGTGGCAAGATAATCCACATAACGCTTCATCTGCGGTCGGTAGCGGTTTACGAGCTTGTCGTCGCCATAGAATGACTGATAGAGGAAGGGTAGGGCGATGAAGGCTCCCCCCCACTCAGGCGACTCCAAGAAGGGTGGAGCCCATGAACCTTCGAAAATAACGTAGTTTGGCGCTATCTCAGGCAAGGCACCGTTGGGGTACTGAGCATCTGCGATATTCTGCATGGTCTGCTCAATCATCGCGCGGCAGTCGTAGTTAGCCACGAGACCTTCACCGTTGAGCCATGTTTGTTCCAGCCACCCTAACTTTTCACGGTGTGGACAGTCAGTCCATACCGACTGCCAGTTGGAGCGAATGGCACGGTCAATCAAACGGTAAGCGTCATTGAAGAGAGGATTAGAACAAGAGAAATCGCCTGTTTTCTCAGCAGAATTATATATGAAGCACGACTCGATGTTCTGCAATACCTCAATGTCGCCCTCTATCTGCAGGTAGCGATAGCCATAGTATGAGAAGCGCGGATGCCATGTCTCAGACTGCAGTTTGTCGCCCTTCAGGGTATAGGTATAGAAATGCGGACGCCCTGTCTGCTTTTGACTGACGTGACGGTCGCGTGTCAGCGTCTCCCCAGGAGTCAGTTTCAGTTGCTGCCCCCGTTTGCCCTTGACGGTAATCTCGGGGAAACCTGCATGGTTCTGTCCCATGTCGAGTACCAATACGGAGTCGTGCCTTATAGTATCCTTTACGGCATATCGCTCCATGATTCTTACGGGCTTAGCCATCTGCTGGCGTAGCACGCCACTGGGGGCTTCCTGAATGACTGCAGAGTGCCATTTTGCTGGTTGCTCCATACGAGCATCGTAGTCCTCACCTCCATAGATACTGTTGTAGGTGATAGGCGACGGTGCCCATTGCCATTGGCCGTCGCTGACGATATCTTCGCACATCCCGTTGAGGTACTCGATATGCAGACGAAACAATAGAGTAGGGGGACCAAAGGAAATTCTCATCTTGGCATAGCGAAGTCCATGCTCGTTGTAGAAACCATTTCCTAACAATACCTGAATGGTTTGTGAAGACTGATCAGTGGTAGGCGACTCAAGCAGCGAGGTGACATCGTATGTGTTGTAGAATATAGTTTTGTCGTAATCGCTCCATAGAGGAGTAAAGGAATCGTTGCCCACTTTTTTGCCGTTGATGGTCAGTTCGTAGAATCCCAATCCAGTGATGGAAACAGTTGCCTTCAGAGGCTTCTCTTTGAGGTTGAAGACCCTCTGCAGCAGTATGCTTCTGCGGCTCAGGGTGTCAGCATTGTTCCAAGCCTCTTTCACCAGAGGCTCCTTCAACTTCGCCCCGGTGTAGTTGCGCCCCTCGGGCAGACGGGCATCATGGCGTGTGATGGCGCCAATCCACTGCGGCTTTATCGTGTCGTTAGCCGCAGAGGCGTAGGCAACGCCATCGATGGAGTAGGTGACCTTGCCGTCATTGATTTCCCCATCGACGCAACGCCGGCCTGAGATATAGAGTCGGAAGCGGCAGTTACAATCGTAAGGCCATGCCGGGAAGAGAATGGGGTTGCCTGCGAGGTCTTCCTGCAGCAGCATCTCCTGTAGTCCAATCATGCCTGCTCCCCCCCTGTTGTGGTCGGGAGCCCAGTCGAAGCCCGGTTCCCAGAATGCAGGAAAGCGATAGGGACCATTGCCCAACTTCTCTGTGTTCAGACGCATAGCCTCCTCTGTCAATCCCAGACATGCCGCCCAGATATTGTCTTGCTTCCATCCCTTGGTGCTGCGCATGTTGATGGCGTGAGGATCCTTGAGATAGGTGTTGCAGGCAATGTCGAGGTGAGGTCTTCCCATACCGTAGATGCGCCACGGGAAGACGGGGTAGAGCTGCGGCGTCTCCGTGTTCTGTATGCGCTCCCAGCTCTCAGCCGGCGCGATACAGGTGTCGCCGTCGATGACGTGCAGGGGTATGGCGGGCAGGGCGGCGGTGTCGGCACCGATGTTGTTGAGATGTAGCTTCAGCGCGTGCAGTGCGGCAACGGTGCTGGCAGGGTTGCGCGCCATCTTATAGGTCTCGCATCCCGAGCCGGGATATATTACGAGGCCGGGGTAATGTTCCTTGAAGAAGCGAAGGGGCTCCTCTACCAATGGTCTGTATTTATCTAACGTGGTGTCGGGATACCAGGGCAGCATGTCAAGATACATCTTGCCAAATTCCAATGCCGTGTCCCATTCATATTCCAGCCATTTGTTCTTCTCTACTCCCCAGTCGTCGCCGTCATGATGCTTGCCATACTCGGCAGGATTAGGTAAGCCGAAATTCTCTATCTGCTCACTGAAGCAGGCACCATCATGTCCCCAGTGATGACGTGACCATTGTATGGCATTGGGCAGCATACGCAGGTAGGTGTCGAGTTGAGGTCTGAGTACGTCGTAATCGCCGCTTTTGAGCAAGGGCCAATATACGAGCCGTTGGTTTTGTGCCGTCATCGTACCTCCTCCCCATTTGCGATAGTCTGGGGTGAAAGTCATGGCAGAATCGACATATACGGGGTCGAAGGTGAATAGTCCGCCATTGAATTTCGTAGGCCATTCTCCATAGGCATTACAGCCGAGCATATAGCGCATCAACTCGTAGTTGCGCACCATCTGCATGACATCAGGAAGCTGACAGTCTGTTTCTATAAAACTTCGTTGCCAATATTCATGCCACCATTTCTGGCTCCTTTTCCTTGAGTCGGCAGCATTGACATACGGAGTTTTCGTTCCTGTCTTCGTCCCCTCATTCTCTGTATATAGCGAGATGGATATCAGGCTCTTTCTTAATTTCTTCTGTTGGAAATTCCAACTGCGATAGTCTGTTGAGGCATACTTTCCATCGGTGGTGCCAGTGTATGAGAAATCGTCAGCTTGCATGATACCTCCCATCTTCAGATTGCCGATGGGGTTGTAGAGATTGTTTTTGACGGCATCCATGCGTTCGCGACTGACGGTAAAGTCAAACACGGTTTCGTGTTTGTTTTGGTGATAGAAGGCAAGTCGGTCTTTGGAGGCATGGATACTGTCGGCAAACGTCATGCAGTCCTTAGGAATTATCCACTTATAAGAACACTGCTGGCACTCAGCTTTAGTCACAGGACTGTCCTTGTATCTCCAACTCTCATAACTGAGCGTAGCCTTTCGTGCTTGCCGTGATACGATTTCAGCGAAGACGACAGGAGAAAAGACGTCAACCCATATCCTAATATCTACACCGCCTCCCTTGACATAGATGGCTCCTTCATCAAGACACAGGCGCTGTTCGAAGTCATTGCCGTTGAATGGAGAAACGTCGAAATGAAGCCTCCAACGCCCAGCCTTCAGCAGCGTATTGTTCTCATCAAACCATCCGCTCTGTGATATGTAGAAGAGTAGGTCGCCATTCTCCACCCATACGTTCATGCCGATGTCATGTCCTCCGCATGGCATTGACTCGCTGGAGTTCTTGCTTGGCGTCTTCCAAACATAGTCTTTGGGTATATAGTCGACACCCTGCATGAGTGTCGACAGCGACAGGAATAATGCGAGAAATATGCCTTTGGCCATAATTCGTTTTTGTTTTCGTTTTCGTTCCCGTTTTCGTTTTACCAGTTATCAGTTCGGAATGAGGATACGGGTAAACCATCGTGCATCAAGTCGCCGTCAGCCCAGTCCTTGAAGGCATAACGCACGGCAACGGGAGACTTTACCTCATCACAGACTACATATACGTGATTACGTGATACCCATACCTTCGTGGCAGGGTGAAAGACCTTGTCGGCACCCGCTAGCTCAAAGTTATTTGATGTGGTGCCATGTTCGAAATATACCCATTCCTTGCTTCTGTCGAAGGAAATGACAGCTGTGTCGTTCTTAAACTCTACATCTTTGTAAGTAGCGAACTCAGGCAGGCCTTTTATGTCGTAAGTATTGGAAAGAGCGAGGATTGCCAAGCGCTCACCAGCTTGGCGTTTCTTCCTGGGGTGAATGCCGTATTCCAGGCCTGCATCCATCAGTACTGCCATGCGAGCATTGGAAATCATCGACTCCGCCTTCAACTGTTGTTCACGCAAATACTGACTGTCGCTCCATTTTATTAGACTGTAGTCGTAAGGTGCTATCTGACAGTAGTAGAAGGGGAAGTCGCCCTGTTTCCAGTCGCTGCGCCAGCCCTCGACCATTGCCTTCAGCAAGGGGGCATAGTAGTCATAGCGTGGCACGTTGTCCTCGCCCTGATACCAGATGGCACCGCGCATAGTATAACCGATGAGAGGCTTGAGTTGCCCGTTGTAAAGGGCTGTGGGGCAACGCTGCTGAAGTTTCTTCATGTCCTCTTCGGTGACGTGTTGATTGACTTTTGGAAAGGCCTTGAGCCAGTCGGAATGCATCCATGCCTCGCAAGCCGAACCGCCCCACGACGTGCAGATAAGTCCTACAGGCACATCGAGCATGGAGCGCAGAGCCTTGCCAAAATAGTATGCGGTGGCAGAGAAGTCGCGGACGCTGGCACTGTTGGCTTCGTTCCATTGGCCGGTGACGTCCCATTCAGGTGTCAGTGACACGTGGCGCTTAACGGTGAATAGTCGCAGGTTGGCATCCTTGCAATGTAGTAGTTCCTCCGTAGTCCCTTCTACAGGCTGCTGCTTGAAGCCCTTCATCTGCATCTCCATGTTTGACTGGCCGGAGCATATCCACACCTCGCCAATCATCACGTTATGAAGCGTGACGACAGATGATTCTGTAAGACTGATTTCGTAGGGGCCTCCTGCCTTGGGCGTTGTAACCCTTACCTCGAAGTCGCCATTTCCGTCAGCCTTTACCTTGTATGACTTATTATCCCAAGAGGTTTTGATGCTTACTGTTTTGTTGGCATCAGCCTTTCCCCAGATGTTACATTCTGACTGTTGTTGCAGCACCATGTTGTCGCTGAAGAACTTAGGCAGCCTGACCTCGGCATTCGCCGCAGTGGCTATCATTGCAACGATGGCACAAATTATTTTTCTCATATATTTTATATTTCAATTTTTCAGTTTTTCAATTATCGGTTGCTCTATGAGTCCTGCAGGCAACAGTTTTTCGCCTTTTGTGCGATACTTTGCATTGGTCCATATACCTTCGTATGGCGCCTTGCCAAGGTCTGCGCCTCGCAGGGCATTATGCCAAGTGTTTACCACTTCTATTTCTATAGTGTTCTTGCCTTTCTGTAAGGCACCTGTTATCTCTACCTCGTAGGGAGTGGTCCAGGCAATTCCGCAATCCGTGCCATTAATCCATACGTGGGCAATATCTTTCATGTTGGGGAATGATAGCCATGTACGGCCTTGAGGTATCTCTTTCTTCTTCAGTGTCCACGTTGTACTGTAGCGTGCGTGACCACTGAAATAGCGTATTTTCTCATCCTTATGCTTGCTCCAGTCGAAGAGTTGTTGGCTATTGATGGTTAAGCCTGCCTCGTGGAAGGTGATAGTCCAAGGTTCACTGTTTTTCTCTACACCGGGAATGTGCTGTATCATGCGTGGGAGCATTTCATTCCCTACGTTGGAATAGTCGCTGTGTCGGTAATGTATGAAGAGCGAACCATGAGCAGGCATGGTGAGTGTGCCTTGATAGTCGTAGGATTCGTTTGTAAGGGGATTAAACGCCACCGCCTTACCTTCGTTCTCGCGGAAAGTAGGCGAAAAAGTCATTTCTTGGTTTGTTTGGTTTGAGAGGAAATAGATATCTTCATCCTCTCCCGCACGATGAGTGTAGGCAATACCTTCAGGCACAACGACGTCGGGGGCAATACCTTCAAATGTACTTCCCTTGTAAGGCTTGTCGATAATTATGACGCCCTGTCTGCGCAGTTGTGCTATGCGGTTTTTCGTTTCTAGGGAAACCATAACCCATTCTGGAATAACCAATACCTTATAGTTAAATGGCTTATGAAGCAAGGCGTCCTTGTTCATGGAGTCATACTGATAGCCATGTAGTGGATTTATCCAGTCTTTCAAATCGAGGATTCCTGCAGAATGACGCACTCCCACTGGTGATTCCTCCATAGGCTGTCCGACGTTGGCAAGTCGCTTGCGCTCTGAGGCTACACGCTCCGTACCAAACAATCCTGGTAGCATAGTCACAAGGCGGTCGGGGGTAAAAGCACGACTTGGAATTTCCTCGCCTGTATAGACGGCGATGTCAACCACAGGCTTCCCCCTTTGCAGGAGGGTCTGACAACGGGTGATATAGTCAACAAAGGGCTTTGCTTCAGGGAACCACGTCTGATCGCGCTGGAAGAAAAGGCCTATTCCGTCGAGTGTCATGCCAGGCTTGCGGTCGAGCCAGGGGTTATGAGTGTTGACGTGGAAGAAAAGGCGATTCATGCCCAAGGCAAAGTATCTGTCTAACAACGACTTAATGCTAGCAGGAGTTTCGTCCCAAACACCACGCACTTCCGTAAATCCTTCAGCCTGCACGATGTTCTTGCCATAGATGTGAGCACCGCTGATGGCGTCGAGCATGTCGTTGGGTTTGTCGTGAGTGGGAGAGTTGAACCAGTATTCGCCCATTGGCACGTCGACATACTTGTAGTGCTCTATGCCGTCGCTGACCATCGTGGGCGCTACGCTCTCTGATGAGAAGCCTACTCCATACTCCTTGGCTTTCTGGGCAACGGTGACGAAGAATACTTCGTTGATGAGTTCATTGATAGTCTGGCGTATGTCTCTCAGCGTCTTCTCCGCCCCCATCATAGGAACGCCAGCATAGACGGGTAGCAGTGGCAGGATGTCGTAGCCGCGTCTGCGCTTAAACTCCTGAGCGAAGTTCTTGCTCCAATTCTGCGAACCGCACTCCCACGAGTCGACATGCAGATATTTGATGGCTTTGTGATTAGGGCGTTGCATGAAAAGTCCGAACCAGCGATCGACTTGCTTTTCAACAGCCTGGCGCGAGAACTTGTCACATTCCAATCCCTTTGCTCCACCAGCTGTAGCGTTGGTGTGTCCCGTTGACGTACGCCCCATGCGCAGGATGCGCCACTGGCCTTTGGGCAAGTCTATTTCAACGAGGTTGCCAACTATTTCACCACGAATTAAATCAGAAGGGCTCAAGTAGTCGCTGACAGGCACGTCTTCATTCGGCGTTTCCGGGGCTATACGCCAGACGTAGCCAGCCTTGCCCTCCCAGTTGTCAATGAGGGGCCAACTACGAAACTTGATGTCTTTCAGTCTGAGAACGGCTTTCCACTTGGCTGCATCCAAGTCCTCGGCACCGGGTTCGGTGCCTTCTGGTGTCCATTCGAAACGGAAATACTTGGCGCGGGTAGGAGGAATACTGAATGTCGTATTGAAACCCGTATTCTGCCAACCCTGGCGGGGAGGGGTGAGTTGTTTGACGTCGTAGAAGGCAATGCCGTCATCAGAAGCTCTTACCTTAAAACGCTGACACTGGATATTCGTGCCTGACGGTTCTATCTCGATATTACGCACCAAAGTAGGTTTATCAAACTCATATTGTATCCAGCATGGCTCGTCGGCGCATAGCACACCTTTCGCATTTATTGTGGCCTCAGGGGAATAGGATAGAGCGCCCTTAGGAGTACCCAATGGCACAGTGACGGGAATGGCATATACGGCAATGTCTTCATAATAGTTATCGTAGTGTTGAGGCTTTGACATACGGAAATGTCGGAAGCCTCCACTGACTACTGTATCACAGAAAACGATTTTCTGCATCGACTCTTCTGGCGAAATCCATGGACCGCCAGCGAGTGCAAAGCCATCACATACGTGGATGCCCACACCCAATCCAAGACTGTCGGCCTGCGCAAGGGCACAGTCAGCCATGCGCCAAAATTCCTCACTTAAGGCATCAGCTGACCCTTGGTATTCGGGACGTTCTTTTGCTCCACGAATGGGCATGAGGTAACAACCTCCTAAGCCCACATCCTTCATCGCTTTCAAGTCTGCCCTAATGCCCGCCTCTGACACGGCACCATACATCCAGTACCAGAAGGTCCAGGGCTTCGTGGTGTCGTTAGCTTGCGATAAGCTCGCAAGGCAAAAGGCAAAGACAATTGTTATCAGTCGCTTCATATTAATCAAATCTTAGGATGGCGTCAATATTTCCTTTGCCCTTGCTCCAATAGGGTTGTGCGCTGGGACCATTCAGGTCTGTGGTGTTCACCTTATTGCGAACAGCCGGAATGACGTTGAGGATGGATATGCCTGTCTCTGGAAGTTCGTAGAGCAGGTGGTCGCGACCATCACGAGGGGTATAGACACCTATATATGCACGCTGTTGCATAACAGGAGAAGGCAAGATGCCAATGGTTCCCTCGCTGGTGTTCAGTTTCATCCAGTCAACATTTGCAAAGTAGCCCTTGAACTCAGGATACTCCCATGACTCACCAGGTATGGGATCGTTGTAGTCGTTATGCCAAAAGCCATATTGTGAACCCTCCATACGATTCTGCCAGACGCGATACGGACCATTGCCCACCCATTGCTTGCTTTTTAACATAGTCTCTGGATAGTCGAAGCATATACCCATCAGGTCAACCACGCCATTAAAGTAATAGTCAACATTCAGATATACTCTGCCGTCAGCGAGAAAATGCCAAGTAACCGTATTAACAGAACCATGCAGATAGTTGGCAACCAACGCGCTGTCGCTGAAGGTGAAGCCATCGAAAGCACCTTGGTCTGGATATTCTGTATATTGCGTTTTCTTATTGAAAGCCTCTTTGTCGTCATGGTTATAGAAACCGTCGTCAGAGCGGTCAGAGCGTTTTGCAGCTACGAAGCGTGGGCCGTTGCAGAACGACAATTTTTTGCCATTCACATTGACCCCCATCAGCATACCCGTCTTCTTGCTGAAAACATACTGGCAAGAGCCATTTTGAATCGTCAGTTGGTTGTCGTTCTCTGTATAAGAATACTTCTGTGTATTCTCTTTCAAATAAAGCTTATTGAAACTGCCTGTCTTTGTGTTGTGACTCCATGTAAAGATTTCCTTTCCAGCGGGATCGATAGCAGTCAGCTCAATCACATCTGCATTCGTATTTTCTATCTTCAGCTTGGTCTCCTCTCCTGGTGCCACGTTGGGCGAGGCCAGTTTGCCTTCCTTGATAACCTTTACTGCAGTACTTCCGTATTCAGGCATGTTGAGCAGTCTGTAGCTGAACTGGCAGTCTTTCAGGTTAGTAAAGTTGTAGCAGTTCTTGATGGTGAAGGCATTGTTTTCAAAATGCAATACCTGCACAGGGCTCCATACCTCGCGTATGGTATGATAAGAACCTTCCTTCTCCATGTGTGGCCCCACGATGCCGTCAGCGCCGAAGTTTCCTACGCAGTCGACTATGTTGTTCTGGTCTGTACGTACCACGCCCTGGTCCATCAAGTCCCACAGGAAGCCTCCGGCACAACGTGGATTCGACATCATCAGTTCCCAGTAGTCCTTCAACCCTGCGCCATGTCCGCCGTCATAAAGACCATGCAGAAACTCCGTAGGCATAAATATCTCCTTCTGGCGCATATACTCTGCCGTCTCGCCCCACGAGCGATAGTGCTTGGTTTCAAAACCATTGCGGTTAGCCCAAGGATAAAGGACGACACGCTGCTGAGGGTCAAGTTTTGTGAAGACAGCCTCCAGTTCATAGTTAAAGCCTCCCTCATTACCATTGCTCCAGAAGATGATACTGGGGTGATTGACATCACGCGTTACCATCTCTTCTACTATCTGACTGCCTACTATCGTTTCGTGTGCCCAATGCCAGCCTGGCTGTTCACATTCTACATACAGACCTAACGAGTCACAGGCATCCAGAAATTCCGGGTCGGCAGGGTAGTGGCTCAGTCTGACGGCATTCATATTCATGCTCTTGATGAGGAGCACGTCTTCTATGTTTTTTGCTTTGGAGAGCGTACGCCCCGTCTCTGGCCGGAACGAATGGCGGTTGACACCCTTGATGATGACCTTCTGACCATTGATAAAAAGACCGTCCTCGTTGTCACCGTTATAGCGATGCCTGTATTCTATTGTACGGAACCCGAACTTCTGGCGTTCCACATGAATGATCTTGCCCTGTGCATCCTTGAGGGTGAATACCGCTGCATACATGTTGGGGTGTTCTGCATTCCATAACTTTGGATTCTTGACGCAGAAGTCAATCTTGGCAATATCGCTGGCTGTGGTAAAGGCAGGACTGGTAGCGACTTTCTTTCCCTTTGAGTCTATAATATCGACGCTTACTGTGCTGCCAGGCAAAGCTCTGTTTAGGAATACATCTGCCATGAAGTGACCGTCAGCCTTGGCATTGATTGCCATGCGCTGAATATTATGGGATGGTTTCGATATAACGAAGACAGGGCGCCAAATACCGCCGAAGTTCCAATAGTCTGCACGTCGCTCGGCAAGGTTGACCTGCGGGTTGGTGCTCTCTTTCAAAACCTCCACTTCCAGACGATTCTTTTTTGCTCCAAAGAATACACGGTCAGAGATATCTATCGTATGACGGGTAAATCCACCTTGATAGGTGCCTTTACCTGCCTTGCGACCATTAATCTGCACATGGATTTCCGTGAAGGCAGCCTCAAACACTAATTGTATCTGTTGTCCTGCCCATTCCTGAGGCAGGGTAAACTCCGTCTTGTACTGTCCTTTCTCGTCGGCAATACCCTCGGGCGTCGCCTTTCCGTAGAAACGCATACCGTATTGATAGGTGCCGAATCCCTGCAACTCCCAACAGGAGGGAACGGCAATTTTTGCCCATTCCCCGGCCTTACGCCCGTCAGAGCATTTGAAATCCCACTCTACGGTGTCGTCACATCCTGTACCACTCAAGTATTGCAGTCGGGTGTTTACATCCACCGACTGCGCCGTAATACCCATCTGGCATACCGTAAGCATAAGTAATGATAGTATATGTTTTTTCATAAGAATTTTCTTTTATTTTATATATAATATCTTATTAAGTAATGACTCCCGAAGTCGGCTTTTGTAACCGATTAGCATCTGATTATGTTCTAATCGTTATCTGATTAGACTGTAATCAGACAGCAATAATACGACAAGGATAAAGTACTTGGTTTACAATGGTTTAGTCAATGGGTAGTATGCGAATCCGTAGTGTTTGGGGTGTTGTGGGTACGGTGTACTTTTTGAGTACGCCAGGGCCGCAACTGCTGTTGCCTAAACCCATCACCGCACAGTCTATTGACAGATATACCTTGCCCTGCTCCCGTAACTCATAGTCGTGTGTCTTGCTTGCAAGATATGGAGCAGAATAGGGTAGTGCGGAGAATGAGAACGGAGTGTCCACTGCCTCTATGCGTATGCCTTTGCCTTTTTTCGTCTTTAACTCCACGAGTGTACAATCCTCATGATTTCCAGAGTCCTGCGGACGCGGGTAATGAACATATTGTTTGCTGACGGTAGACTGCCACGAGCCTACAGGGCAGGATTGCTTGCGGTCGGGATAGTTGTCCCAAGGACCACGCCCATACCACGTCAGTTGCTCGTAGTCACGAGGCAGTTCGATGACAATACCCAGTCGGGGAATAGGCGGCAGACTATCAGGAATGGTAAAGGAAAAACACCATTCGTTACCATTCTGCTCCATTGTCATAGGAATACGCAGCGTGTCGAGGCCGCAATGCTTCCAGTCCTTTGCCAGCCAATTGCCGAAACTCTTGTCGTTGTCGGTAGGCGCACGGAATACCTGAGGCTTGATGGTAGAGATAATATCGTTGATGTCAGACACCTTCGCCTTCGCCTTCAATGGCTTTGGTTTCTGAGTGTTGACGCTTACCTCTGGTCCATTGCCATACACTGCCTGTACCTCATAATATTTCGGAGTCAAAGTACGGTCGCTCATCACGATGCCATTCATACAGAAAGCATGCAGGTTGGGCTTGTCACCAAAGTCTCCACCATAGAGTACCTTTTCAACCGTCTTACCATCTACGACTTCCCTCTGGATGATGCCCTGGTCAACCCAGTCCCATATAAAACCACCAAGCAAACGCTTGTTGGAATTGATTTCATCCCAGTATTCTTTGAAGTTACCTAAAGCATTTCCCATGCAATGGGCATACTCACTGGTCAATACAGGACGTGGTCCACCGTCAGAACCCTGCCATATACAATGATCACCCTCTCGTAGGGCTATTTCCATCAAACGCTCCCAACGCGCATTCTCCGCACGTTCCTTGTCGCTGCCCTCTGGTATGCCAGGATTGAGATACTCTGACATCACACGAGGATAGAAACGGGAGATGACATCGACCGTCGATGGGTCGGGATTGCCTTGCGCACCCTCGTAGTGGACGGGTCGGGTAGGGTCGAACTCATGTAACCATGCAGACATGGCTGCATGGTTGGGACCATAGCCGCTCTCATTGCCAAGACTCCAGAATATGACGCTTGGATGATTCTTGTCGCGCTCAGCCATACGGATAGCTCTGTCGAGAAATGCATCAGCCCAATCAGAAGTAGAAGCCAGAGTGCCACGCAGACCGTGGGTCTCGCAGTCAGCCTCGTCCATCACATACATTCCGATAGAGTCGCAGAGCTCATACCATCGCGGACAGTTGGGATAGTGTGACAGGCGTACTGCATTGACATGGGCAGCCTTCATCAGCTGCAGGTCCTTGAGCATCAGTTCCTCCGTCATCACACGGGCTTTGTAGGGGTCGTGCTCATGTCGATTGACGCCACGTATTTTGATAGGCTGACCGTTGATGAGTAACTGTCCGTCGGCTATGCGGATAGTGCGGAAGCCAACCTTCTGATTGATCTGCTCGATAATGGTACCGTCGCTCTTTTGCAATTGCAGACAGAGGTTATAGAGATAGGGGCTTTCGGCGCTCCACAGGTGAGGGTTGCTGACCTTAATCTCCATGCGGTTGAACTTACGATAGCCACGTTGCGGATACCATTCATTCATACGTGCAGCCTTGTGGGCGAGGTCAAGGACCTCTACGGTTGCGACAGAGTCGCAGCCAACGATGCTGTTGCCATCAAACAGGGTGGCTACGAGATGATAGCCGTCTCCCGTCTCACTGCCATAGACGAAGAATTGGGGATTGATTTGCAACACGCCGTCCATAGAGGCACGCACCGCTACATCTCTCAGGCGGATATCGGGAGTATGATAAAGCAGCACGTCACGATGTATGCCGCCGAAACGCCAGAAGTCTTGGTCTTCTAGATAGGAACCGTCGCTGTATTTATATACCTCGATGGCAATATGATTTGTGCCCTCCTTGATATATGGTGTGACGTTAAACTCCGATGGTTCCATAGAACCCTGGCTATATCCAACCCTCTCACCGTTGATCCATACGTAGAAGGCACTCATCACGCCTTCAAAGCGTAAAAATGTTTGTCCTTCCTGCCACCCCCGTGGCAATATGAAGGTACGCTTATATTGTCCAGTAGGATTGCGCTCCACATAGGTGGTCCATTCCTTCTTAGGCTCCTTCATGACATAGGGTGGGTCAATCTTAAAGGGATAGCCTGCGGAGATATAAATGGGAGTGCCGTAGCCATTAACTTCCCAGTTGGCAGGAACGTTTAGAGTGTTCCACGCAGAGGCATCATAGTCCGTGTGGTAGAAATCGACGATGCGTTCGTCTGGAGTCTTTGTCCAGCGGAACGACCACGAACCGTTGAGGGATAACTGTCGGTCCCCCTTCTGCTTGTCGTATGGTATAAAGTATGCGCGTGCAGGCTCTCTGTTGATTTGCAGCACGTGATTGTCTTCCCAATCGTGATGCTCTTGTGCACCGATGGTAAGGGAAGACAGGAGGGAGAGAAGGATTATCTGTCGTTTCATGTTATTCTATCGTGAGATTATCAAATAGCATGTTGTTAATACCGTCACCAGTAAGGACTACGTGATAGTGTCCGGCATTTATTTGTGTTCCAGTCGTGATACTGGTCATCTTACGTTTGGTTTTCTTCTGCTGAGTTTGCAGGAACGTGACATTGGCATTTTTATAGACTACCTCCTTTGTGTCTGTAATGCGCACCCTTAACTGACGTGCCTTTTCCGGATTGTAGTATTTCCATCGGAGCGCATAGACTTTTGCGACTCCCACATTAAAGTCCCATTCCATCCTGTTCTTCACTTTCTTGCCTTCTATTTCAATGGCGGTCCTAGCACGTGGTGGCAACAAAGAGTCTGGTGTTTTGACAAGGATGTCATTATTGAAGTCAGCCCATAACGATGTAGAGGCAGGCAGGATTTCCTGTCGCTGAGTCTTTGTCGCGGTCTTGTCGTCAGTAGCAATGGCGATGGCGGCAATCACGGCCTGTCCCGCCTTGACCTTGGGGAAGTCAATCTTGATTTCCTCATCTTGGTTGTCAATCTCTATTATGCGTTTATATGGTTTTCCATAATGCGCTTGTGCCCATATGTCTAAGTCGTGGATATACGTCTTTCCGTTGACGGCGACGTCAAAGATTCGCAGTCCCTCAGCATCGTGCTGACGATACCACGGTTCGATGAAGTATAGTTCGATGCGGTATTTGCCAGGGGTGGCAGGGAAATGGAAACTCAGTTTGTGGCGCCCGAAACGTGATGTCTGGAAGAGTGGCGAAGATATGGAGTCATTGAAAGTCTGTGATGCCTGATAGGGACTGATTCGTAAGGAATCAGAGAGGAAACTCTCTGCCCATGAATGTGACCATTGCAGGTTGTCTTGCATCCAAAGGTTTCCGTTCTTGTCTGTATAGTCATCGCCACCGCAGTTCAGACGATACAGGTAAGTGTAGCCCTTGGCAGGCATCAGGCAGGTCTCGTCGATGATGGCCGTCTTGGGGACGATAGGCTGAGGATTGTAATGCTGCTGATACAAATAGTATGCATCCGTCGGCTGGTCCCAGATGGTGAAGAGACCTTTGTGATTGAATGGTCCTACTTTGTCAACATGGCGCAGTGCCTCGTCAGGTTGTCGTCTGCCAGGATTGTCATGACTGGTGAGCAACCATTGGAAATGTCCACAGATACTGTCTTTTACTTGCTCGGCAAGATGTACTTTCTTCATCAGAATGTCACAGAACTTCTCTTCCGTATAGTTCTCACTGGTATGGTTGCCAAGTGTACGCCACGCCCCGTATTCTCCATTCAATAACTGCTCAGGACGCTTCATCTCATTGCCGTAGTTGTCGATGTCACCACCATAGGTGCCGCTCCAGTTCTGTACCACGTTCCAGTCGGTTCCCTCTCCTCCATTACAGGTGGTGATGAGACGTGAACTTCCACAACGGGGATCCATCTCGCGAATGATGGCGCTACACTCTTCTGAGAAATCCTTTGGTAGCGTACTTTCGTTTTGTAATCCCCATAAGATGATAGAGGGAGAGTTGCGGCGCTCCTTCACCCATTGGCGCAGGTGGCGCTTGAAACTCTCACGGAACTCGGGGGTGTCGTACCAGATATGGGCAGAGAACTGCGGCCACCAGAGGATGCCCTCTTTGTCGAGTAACTCCTGATAGTGTAGGTTATGGGGTTGGTGAGCATCACGGAAAGCATTGAAACCTGCATCCTTTACCATCTTGATGCGAGCCTCTATCTGTTCGTTGGTGAAGGCATGGCTTTGCCCAAACTCATGTTCGTATTCGCATATACCATTGATAAACACGGGTTTGCCATTCAGCATAAAGCGCTTGTCACCATCTTTTCTACTTAGAGGCCATGAAGCGACAGCGAAACCATAGGGAGTATTAGTACTCTCGGTAGCCTTACCATTGCGCTTGATAATGGTGCTTACATTGTAAAGATATGGACGGTCTGTACTCCATCGTGTAGGATTGTTGATACTTGTTGCTTGACGGATAGTCTTGCTTTCTCCAACCTTGAGTTCTACAGCTTCGGTAAGACGAATGACCTGTTTGCCATTCTTCTCGCATAACTTATTTATTAGCTCAAAACTGGTGGTTTGTTGACTGTAGTTCTTTATCTCTGTCTCGATAAAGAGACTGTCGCAAGCGTCATTGTGCCATACATGTACTCCGAATGGCTCAATCCTGACAGGGTCAGTTGCTTCCAATACTACAGGACGGAAGATGCCGAAGGGCTGGCTGCCTTCGCTGAATCCCCATTCACTGCTGCAACCACCGCATACCCACGGCATATCCGTAATACTGGAGGGGTGGGATACATTGACGGTTAGCGTATTATCTCTTCCTATCCGTATATACGGAGTAACATCAATAGTCTTGGTGGTGCGCCCGATATCATGACGTCCGAGACTGTGGCCGTTAAGAGTAATGTCTGCATAGGTGCCTACTCCCTCGAAACGCAGGAAGTACTGTTTGTCTTTAAGGTTGGGAGCAAGGAATTTTTTTTGAAATACGGCATTACCATGCAGATTACCGTGTACTTTCTGCACTGCACCGTAATAGTCGTCGAGATTAAGCGGAATGTCGTTGGTAAAGGTCTGTCCGTTGAAAGAAACCTCCCAGTTGTCGTTTAATGACTGCGTATAGCGATGCCCCATAGGCTCTGCAGTGGGGAAATTGACCTCGCTCTTGCCTAAATGCTTACTGGTGGCTAGGGCAATGCCGCGCTGCTGGTTGTTGTTGACAGCACAATAGAAATGGTAAACCACACCATTGTGTTTCACAACATAACTCTTGTGGGCAAACAAATCGTCATAGGGTTTGGAGGGGACAATCAGGTCATTGCCAGTCCAGTCTGTCCAATTTACAAGATCGCGACTGGCTGCGAAGGTGTTGAAGGCATTATATTCCCGAGTGGGATTGAAGGCAGAGAAATAGAACATAACCCAGAGATCATTTATCCTGACAATCTGGGCATCACCAGTTATTGTTCCGTCACTATCGTGGGCAAACACGGGATTACCATCGTAGCGTTTCCAATTCTTTAGGTTCTTGGAGAGAGCGATACCAATACGCTCTCCTTTGGGATGGGTGTCATCCTTGCCACCAGCATTGTAGAACATTACGAATGGATATTGCTCTTCACCCTTGATACGCTGTTGCTTGTCCTTAATCCAATAAATGGTACTCTTATACAGTGTCATTTGTTCCCACCACTGGGCCTCTTTGTCGTCGTAACTTATCAAAGGGGTAGACTGCGTATCCCACTGATGTACCGTTGTGATATCTTTGCCTGTGGAGGCTATCCCTATACTCAATGGGGCATTAACAGCTTCATAGCCTGTTCCTGACCCACCGATATAGGTAATATAATGGCGGTTCTTATATGGTTGCATCTCATAGGTTCCACCCCACTCGAAGTCAATGAGGGCAGGAAAACCACCTCGCTGATTTTGGTCCCAGCTCTGTTGTCCGTCGACAGGGTAGGCGAGGATTCGTCCTAAGGTAGTCCAATGCAGTAAATCGTCAGAGGTGGCGAGCCACGTCTCATAACCGCGACCGTCTGTTCCGTCCTTGCCGTTATATACCACATAGGTCATCATCCATTTGTCATTGGCCCGAAAGACTGTAGGACAGTCTATCTTATGATAGTTGTCTGTAGGAGCAACGACCAAACCATACTTATAGGGTGTACGTACCTCTTGATAGATACGGCTCATCTCCTCTTGGGTAATTGGCTGAGCACCTACCGTTAAAGGCAGAAAGGTAAGCAGGTATAAGATAATGTTCTTCATACATTTTATTTTTGAAACAGCCAGTCTACTTCACCAGAAGGACCATTGAGTCCACAGTCACGGGGCTTGATGTCACTGGTGGTGAAACCAGCCACCATAAGAATTCCCTTTGGCAGACGTAGCGTTTGGTGTCCCTTAGGTAGCGTATACTGGTGGATATTTATCTTTGGCATCTGCACGATACTAATGGCATTAGTGAGTAGGGATTCAGCTTGTCCATACTCATTACCCGTAGCATCAATCTCCAGTTTAGGAGCTTTTGCCCATTTTGAATCTTCATCCTTGAATAGTCCTACGAGTAACTTCACAGGTTGTTCACTTTCATATTCGATAGTGGTACCTACGATACGTGTTGTGTCACGATTGAGGACGAGCGCTTGCAATCCTACAAGTTCGGGGGCAACGGAGTCGACAGGTGTGTCGGGGCGGTTCTCGAAGAGGATAGCTCCCTTCTTTAATGTTGTGAGTTTAGAGTTGGGACCTGAGAGTTTTACTTGTGCGGGGATGATAGGCTGAATATCTGCATCAGACTGTGTGATAGGATTTTTCAGTTTTTCGAGATTCTCCTTGAAAGCATTGAGCTCTTCTTGATAGAATACAGCCAGTTCACCCCAAGTCTTCATCTTGCCTCCATCGCCACCTACGGGAATGCGACGCTGTGCGGTCTGCATAGAGTTGGCATAGAGATAGTTTTGATCTGCTAGTGCTGTCAGTGTATTCCAGTGTTTCAAGCTGCTCTCAAGAAGAGGTACTGCTGCGTCAAGATATTTCGTGTCCAGCGTCCATTTATAGTTGAGCACTTGCTGTGCAGCAAGCACTTTAGCTCTGAATGCATTGGCAAAACGCAAGTAGCATTCCATATCGTCTCTTACTCTGCGTAGCTCATCGGTATGTCGTGTGCCCTTTTCTATTACGTTAGTCATAGCCTTTGCTGCCTTCATGCCGTGGGCAACGCACTCGTTGACGATATCTAAAGGCAGTTCGCCGACATGTTGTTCGCCTTTCCATTCCTTCTCTACGTATTCGATGAGTTTTTCTCCTTGTGGTCCGCAACTCTCATAGAAGCCTGGATAAATAGTGTACTTATATGGATTCACAAGTTCGCCCATTGTCATACCAAGCAACAAAGTCTGTCGATTACCCTCTGTGATACCGAAACGGCGAAGCAGCTTGGGTGCTATCTCACCGGCCTCGTCGTAAGCCTTCAATAGTTGTCCGGCAGCAATGGTGTCGATGCCGTAGTAGTTAGCCAGTTGCAGTTTCCAGTAAGTATAGTCTTGCCCACGGTTACAGTTCCAGGCATAACGTCCCCATACGCGATACCACATCCAGTCGCGGTCGATTTGCAGTAGGCGACTGCCATCCTCTATTTTGTCTGCCGTATATGGCCAGTCCCAATAAGAAGCCTGCGGATATAGGTGCAGGCCCTTTGAATGATGAACACGGTGCATTGCCTGAACAACTTTCTGAGTGAAGGCAGGTGACGACCAACGCCACGGCTCCAGATTGGCAAGTATGTGTACGTTATCGATATGGATAGGAGCAACAGTAGCCAGTTGACGATGCGTTTCCCCCCAAGGACCGCCAGGTTCGTAGGTTGTCAATGACTCTCCCGTATATTTGTTCATTGTATATATGTTTGGGTAGAGTGGGAGAGAGGCTTTCAGTACGGCAGGTCCGTCGGTGTCATGGTTACGCAGGATAATAGGAGGTGTATCTGTGCGTCCTGATGCTTTCAAACCGTCTTTAATTCCGGGAATCACCGTTTCCGTCATCCATTTGATGTCGTTGTCGATACCCGACATTGCTTCGCCGAGACAGATTAAGAAGCCCACCTTCGGATATTTCTCAATGAAGGCGGCTATTGACTTACGGGTATAATCAGCAATCAGCGGAGTGATAGGACGGTTACGGTCCTGCGTCTTTAATCCGTAGTGGTCTGCAAAGGGTTTGCTGAGAATGATGTTATAGAACATCTGAATCACGCGGATACCACGTCGGTCTGCCTCGTCGACAAGAAACCCAAACATCTCTTGGTTCCTTGCCATTGTGGCATCATCGACCTCTGGGGCAAAAGGATATTCATCGAGTTTCACCAGAGATGCGAAAGGATGACCATTCCAGAGATATACCGTGTTCATGTTGTTCTCTGCGAGTAAATCCAGATACTTGATCCATAAAGCCTTGTCATAGAACCATGGGAAATTCTCTGGGGTATAAGGATATTCATAGACACGATGCCCAGGAAGGTAGATTGTCTTCTGTAGTCCAACACACGCACCTCGCAGTTTCATCTGTGGCACCTCACTCTGTGTAGAAAGATTGCAGAGTGTGGGGTTTTCCTGTAATAGTTCTAATAATTTGTTAACGCCATAGATTGCACCAGCACCGTCGTTGCCGATAATGCGGACATGCTTGCCTTTCCTGATAAGTGTGAACCCTTCAGCTTCTCCATTTTCAGTTACCTCAATAGATACGTTGAACTTACCTTCTTTACTTGTCAGCAGACTGGCGGCATAGTTGGTCTGTGGATTCACGTTCTTGACTTTTACCTTCGCATAGGAAAATGCCGTATTCAACAAACACAGTGCTAATATCAGTTTTTTTATCATAGGGCTATTTTTATTTCTTGTTTTGCAGGAATCTCTATAGTCTTCTCTCCAATGATTAGGATTCCATGTCCACCGTCACTATATATGGTAACCTCATATTTGTTCATTGCCACATGTATCTTTCCAAAAGGAGTCGGAACATCACCTTCCATCCACTGTAAGTCTCCCAGGTCAGGTTTCACAATATACTCCTCATAGCCAGGTTTGGTAGGTTGTACTCCTAAGTAATACTTGCCGATTAGGTAAACAGGACTGGCTCCCCAGGCATGACAGAGGCTCTTACCGTAAGGCCTTCCATACATAGCAAGATGTTGAGCTCCCTTCTCTTCGGGGTTATATTTTTCCCAGAACGAGGTAGCTCCTTCGCGGAGCATACCGCCCCAGTAGTCACGAATCTCCTGTAGCACCTGTGTCTGCAAACCGTCCATGCATAGCGTTTCCAGTTCGTAGAAGCGCATATAGGGGGTGGTGATAGGATCTATGTCAGGATTGAGCATGACACTCTGCATAATCTCTTTCCGCTGTTCCTCATGTGCCAGTCCATAAAGGATTGCGAACATATTTGGGAACTTCGTGATCTGTTTGTTCATCTGTCCTTCCTCTATGGCATGGTAGTATGCCTTCTTATCATCGTTCCAGAAAGTCTGTTTAATCCTGTTGCGAAGTGCCTCTGACTTCTCGCGATAGTCTGTTTTGTTGATTCCTAAGAGCTTGGCACATTCTCCCATCGTCTCCATCGCTTTCATGAGTAGAATCTGTTCAAAACATAGAGTACCGCGTTTGTGCATGGGGAAATCGACCCAGTCAACAAATATCCAATCGTCAGGTTGTCCCTCAGCCATTCCATCGCTGTTCAGACGTCCTTCAACATACTCCATCAACGTAACCATACGTGGCCACATCTCCCGGACAAAATCTTTGTCGGCAGTATACAGGTAGTAGTCATAGATGGATTTAAACCAATAGAACGTGTAATCCATGATGGTATTGACATGTGCTGTAACAGGGTCTTTTCCACGTAATTGGCGGATGGTACGCTTAACACATTCTGTGTCGAAGCGAAGATAGTAATTCATTAGATATGACTGAATGGCGTCACCGCTCCATGTCCAGCGGTCGCGCTTGATGCCATCCATAAAGAACTCACGAGTCGTGAGATCCATGGTATAGGCAGCGACATTCCAGATGTGGTTTATTTCTTCATCGGAACAGCGGAACGCACCGGTTCTGTCCATGTTGATGGGGGCAAATTCATAGTCCATTAGAACTTCATCGAAAGTAGTGCCTTCTTCTGCTTCAATATAGACGAAACGGAAAGCTTTAGATGTCGCAATAATGTCGCGACATATCGGACTTGAGAGTACATCGAGTGTTTCGCAGTATTCTTTGTCAAGAGCTTCCTCACGGCTTTCACCATAATATATATGAATGAGACCTTGGAGGTTTTTGATTTTCAGGAAACCAAATGTTTCCTGTCCGAAGTCATAGAGAGTGGCGTTAGTCGCTATGTTATATTGATATACTGGGCGTTGTTCACTACGTTCCAAGCGGTATTGCGAGGGAGGCGTTTCGATGTTATTGAAATTCCAAGAGGCAGCTGGCACATAGATGCCTGAACCGTGAGCTGTTCCGTTTTCGTCAATCCATATTTTATCCTCATAGGTGGCAAGCCAGGTGGAGTCCGTACAGATGGTTGCACCTTCGATGAAGAGTGCAGGTGGCGTTGTTTGATTCCAAACCTTAATATTCAGTTTGTGTTTACCTGCTGGTACTACAAATGACTTGGGTTGCCCAAACTGCAGTTTTCCGTCAAGGGCGAGGTTGAATTGCCCTTCACAGGCAATGGTAATCGTTTCCTCATGTTCGAGATTAAACTCGCGTGAAAACTCTACCGTTACATAGTGTGAATCCTGTTTCCAGAATGGTGGAAACATTGCTCCACGTTCCGTACGACGGTTATTGAAGATATTTCCAAGCCATATCTCGAAATCGCCGGGATACCAAATCCAAGTTGACTTTTGACTATTTGCTGATACCTGAATTGCGTTTGATGTTTTCATTTTATTGATACCAGCATTTTGTTTGATGTCTTCATTTACTTGCGGTCCGTTATTCTCCCAGATATTACAGGGACCGTTAGCATTCTGTAGAAATTTCTCCTCAGGCGTCCAGTTATTACGTATGGTAATGTTGGAAGACCCTTCGTCTGTATAGAGGTAGAACCAATGATTTGGATCGTGTACATAACTCGGTTTAGCAATGTCGCGTACTACATTTTCAGAGATGACTGTACCTGGTTGATTACCGAGGGTATATATGCCAGCGCAGTCATACATGTGTTGGGCATAGTTGTAGATTAGGTTTGCATGTACCTTGTTGTTCTTCATGCAGATGAGGTCACGATTCCATCCCCAACCCAATGAGATACCCGTATAACTGATATCATGGATGGTGTTGTGCTCAATGGTTATGCCGCTGACATAACCAGCGGCTATCGCTACACATCCCCAGTCTTCATTAGTAACATTATAGAACTCCGACTGCTCAACGGTCTGTCCACTACATATTTCCCGGAAGTCCGTAGGGTGGTAGGGAAGATGGGTTTCCAATCCATTGGGTGAGAAAGAACCGCATACGTAGCCATTCATGGCAATGTCAGTAAAAATGCATTTAGTTGTAGAACCGCGGCGACAAGCTATGACATAATCCAAGCCAGAGCCGCCAAGGTGTTCAAAACGACAGCCATCGAAATTGACATTCTCCGTATAGCGAAGTTCTACGGCGGCGTCAGCACGCCCGAGCCAACCCTGATTGTCAAGTTTGTGGTTGTTGGTACGATCAATTGAGGGACGCAGTTTATAGGCTTCCGTCAGATACATACCAGCCTGCAGGGGAACATGTCCTTTTTCGGATGGTCGCATCCATGTGGTGTGACTGAAGGTGACACCCTTGATGGTTATGTTGCGTACAGGATGTTCTGCACTGCCTATGAACTCTACCAATGTTTCCAGAACAGGAACGACAGCAATAAATCTCTTACTATTCACCATTTCTTTCTCATTCTCTTGTGGCATATAATAGAGTTTATGCTCACGGATATCATGATACCATTCCCCCGGTTCGTCAAGCAGTTCCTTGGCATTTGTCAGATAGAATGGTGACGGATGTCCAGTATCGGGAGTCATGGGAGAGGGCCATGGATGCTTGAACTGTATGTCAGCCTCTGGATTGTGAAAACGGACTGCAGCAGAATCCCCCTGTATGGTGATACTCTTGATGCGCAAGTTGGAGGTACACCACATTTCGTGGAGAACCATTTCGGCATAAGGCGCTTTCAAAATATTGACAACAGCCTCCTTTGGCACCCACAATACTTGTTTTTTCTTGTCATAGGTCATGATGCGGTGCATCTGTTCGAAGTCACTCACATCACGGGCTCTTATTGCTTTCTTGCCATTGACCCATAATTGGCGGAAGTCGATGGGACGACCGTTGAAGTCGGGTACATCTGCCACCAGCAGTTTACCTTCTTTTCTCCAATTTCTGATCTCTATACCCCCACTAATGACAGCATTTTTCCCGAGGATAGTCAGTCCACTGTCCTCCGGACGAAGCCGTAACGGTTCATAGAGCTGATAAGTGCCAGCCCCCAAGTGTATTGTTACTGCTGTTGCCTGTCCTAACCTCTTCAATTCACGGGCCTTCTGTATGGTTTTTGTAAGAGAGGAGTCGGGTGTTATATAGAAGTCCGATAGGGACGCATGTGCAGATGCGCCCCTAACTAATAGTCCTAATAGGATGATAGTAATTATTCTCATAATGTTATCGTGCTAATGGCAACCAGAGAGACATGTCTTGTATACCCCGGTTGTCCCACGCATAGTATGGGATTAGTTGTATCTTTACTTTTTTCTTTGTGATGGGCTGCAACTCCCGATAGAGCGTTTGGTTGTCCCATTTCTTCTGATTTACGAGGACTGCTTCACCTTTCAGAACCATCATCTCATGACCATTGAGAGACATTTTTTGTTCTGTAAATTGTATGTCGGCTGGAATGGCAATGTCGTTGATATTGTAGCCGCCCTCGATATCCTCGCCTTCAAGACAGTATACGATAGGACCACGCTTGACAGCAATTTGGTTTTTCGCCTCCTCGACCAGTGGGTTAGCCTCTATCAATCGGGGACGCATGTCAAAGTTAACCTCGATAACATCGCCCATCTTCCATTTGCGGGAGATATCCAAATCAGCTGTTTCACCGTTCACCTTTACTGTGTATTGTTCTACCCAATTGGGCTTGTGTAACTTGACGGTTGATAGGTCTTTGGCTTTTTGGATAGTTATCGTGACTTTGCCGTCCCACGGGTAGTTGGTAGTCTGTTCAACTTCCATTTCTTTGGTCTTCAATACGTTTTGTCCGTAGAGATTTACATATAGCGTATTTTGGTTGACAGCATAAGCATATTCCTGTGCCTGACAGAGGGTGCGCAGGGTGTTTGGAGGACAACAGAAGCAAGTAATGTAATGCTGCCGATGCTTAGGCCAACGCATTACATAAGGAAACTCCTTCGTGCGACGTAGTGCCTCCGTATAGAAGAAATCCTTACCATCGAGTGAGATTCCAGAGAGAATGCCATTATACAGTTCGTTCTCGATGTTGTCAATATACTTGCCATCGCCTGTTGTTTGAAACATACGCCAGGAGAATAGCATCATGCCAATCTGTGCACATATCTCATTATGGGCTGCCTCCTGTGGTAATTGAAACTGTCGTCCATAAGCCTGATGAATCTGTTGGATTGAAGGCTGGTCATAAGTTGTACCATCAGGCGAAACTCCATCGTAGAGCGCACCGCATCCTCCCATGATGTATATCTTATGCTGTATAATGTCATCCCATATGGCTGAGAGATTCTTCATCAGCTGTTCCTCACCTGTCTCGGCATATAGGTCTGCAACACCAGCATAGAGGTAGTTGGCACGAACGGCATGGCCCATTGCCTCGTATTGGTCACGAAACTTATGGCGATCCTGGTTGTGATCCTCGCCGTTTGTTACACTGTCACGTATGGCTATTAACCCCTTTGCCAGTGTCAGATATTTCTCGTCACCCGTCTCACGATACATCTCTACTGCTCCCATATAGTGGCTGGGACAGATGGCATTACGAGACAGTTCTGCTGCATCATTGGTAAGGAAATTATATAGGAAATCTGCTGCTTTCTTACTGCAGTTGAACAAGGTTGTCTTGCCAGTGGCACGTTTGTGGATAATACCTGCCGTCATCAGATGTCCGAGGTTATAGGTCTCAAAGTTTAGACGGGAGGCAAAGGCGTGTTTCTGGTCTTTCCCGATTTCAATTCCAGCAGCGTTCTCTGTTTTAGCATGGGAGTCAAAGCCAGCATTGCGCTCCGAGATGACAACGGGGGTATGAATATAACCATCGTTGCGCTGTGCTAGTGCAACCTGTTCAATAAACTTGTCCATCAGGGCATCTATCTTCGGGTCCTTGGTAATAGCATAAACGGTAGCACATGCCTCCAGCCATTTATACATATCACCATCATGGAACGGAGGGCCATGGTGCTTACCCTTTACCGTTCCGGCAGCCACTTCAAAGTTGCGGAAACCGTTACTGCCGTGCAGCCCCATGTCATCTATGACTTCCCAAGGTGTGTTCCATGTGTTCCACATGTCCCAGATGCCTGTGGTGGAGAGCATATTGAAACGATTGCCCCAAAAACCGCCAGTCCATTTGACAGCACCCAAAGGCGTATTCTTCATACGAGCCTGACTACTGTTACTCATGTCTGTCAGTCCCTGTGCCGTTGCTGCTGTGGCGCAACACAGCATGATGGCAACAATAGCCTTTCTCATATTTTGCCTCCTCTTGCTTTTATCCGTTCATACCAAGCCTCACGCTCTTTTGCCAAGTCATATCCTCGTTTTGCCAAATAGTTATTGATACGTCCCTTGTATTTCCCGAATACCTCATGTTTCTTCTTTGAACTTTCAGCATCAATGGCAAGTTCGCGTGCTTCTTTCAGCCAGATAAGAATCTGTGCTTTCTCTTCCTCCTTCAGGGTCGGAATCATGTCACATTGTGCCTCGTAGGTAACTTTCACCACATTGAAAGTCATCACATCTTTTACTCGTTCGATGTCCTGTGGATTCAGGTACATCGAGAGATTTGCTTCAAATTCGAAGTGTGAGCGATATAGTTTTGAGTCACATTGTGCCTCTGCGAGTTTCTTATCCGTATTCTTCATAGAATCACGCTCGGCATAGATGTCGTTGAGCTTGAAATAACGGTTGGCTATGATATTCAGAACATTCTGTCCTAAGGGTGTCCACGTGATACCTAACTCATCAGTAGCTTTCTTTGCACGTCCGATGATAGTTTCCACATACTTGCTTTCGCGTCCAGCATTGTTGAGGGATACCGCAGGGGTAGGGTAGGAGTTGAAAGTCTCTTTCAAGTACATTACGTTATTGCCATAGTTCATCTTGACGTTATGTACCATCTTCACGTCACGGCTGCGTTCCACGAACAACCATCCTCTCCAGTCCATCTCATCGAGAGTTTGTTTAATGAGTGGCAGATTTATGGCAGGGTCATTACGCAGACATAAACTGTCGGTATTTGAGGCGTGGATGGCGCATATATTTCTAGCACCCAATTTCTTCATGTCTTTGACGATATCCCATCCGTTTTCTATGATGGTCTGCCATTTATAAAAGATGGCTATACCGTCACTTTTAATCTCTTTCAGGAGTTTCAGGTTGCCTGCAGCATCTAACGGGGTGTCGATGCCGACCACCACGCCGTGTGTCTTGGCAGCCTCACCGATAGCATGCAATCGCTTGACAATCTCTTTACGCTTCGTCTTGTCGGTAGTCCAGTTGTTGCCGCATCCGCCTAATGGCAGGAAGGCTACCTTTACATTTCCCATGCACTTCATGGTATTGAAACAGTCTTCCATCAAGTCGAGGTAGTTGTTGCGCATGGTTAAGTCTTGCGCGTAGAATCCGCTCATGGCAATAGCTCCTATACGAATACCCAGACTGTCGGCAGTATGTTTGAAGAAAGCTGCGGTTTTTGCATCGCGCATCTTGTTGTCGAACATCTCACGATTGCCGAGTCCGCCCATATCCATCTCTATACCGTCGCATGCTAATTCCTTAGCAAGTTTGAACTCACCCAGCTTCTGACGTTTTAGCACCATCCAGTCGCATACACCTACCTGATATCGTTCTTGTGCCATAATGGCGTCAAGGCATGAGAATGCACATACTAAAACGGAAATAAGTAAAAAACGTAGTTTAATCATTTGTGACTGTATTATCTCTAATTTAATGCTATCGATTGATTCATAGCAATAATTATCCGCATTTTCAGTTCTTCCTTTTCTTCTTTAGAAAGAGGCTGAAGCGCTGGGATAAAAGAATAGAGGTGTTTTATCTTCTTTTTGCTATCTCTTTTTGTTACCATTATCATCTGTTTATTTTATGACGGAATAATGGCATTTGTGTAACCAAAGAATGGTATTTTATGCGCTTTGCATCATCTGTCCAGCATATTCACGGAGCCGACAGATACTTCTGTGCATCAAATTGCGCACGCTTTGGTAGTTGATACCCATGATTTGGCATATATCGTCGTATTTCCGTTGCTCTATATAGTACAGGTTGATAATCTGACGCTGACGGGGTGACAACTTTTCAAAGAATTTCTCAACATTGTTTGTGAGTTCTTGTTGATGTTCCTTTCGTTCTTGGTTATATTCCTCGTATTCTGCAATAGCATGCATGTTAGAGTCATTAACCTCATCATCTGTAATCTTGCTGTTACGGCGGAATTCGTCAAGGATACGGTTGCGCAAGGAGATAAAGAGATAACTGCCCACATTGTTTATAGGTCCCAGTTTCTCTTGTCGTGTATATAGTTTCACAAAGACATCATGTATGCAGTCCTTGAGCATCTCACGGTCAGATGTAAAACGTGAACCGAATGCAAATAACTGGTCGATATGTGTGTTATATAGTTGCGAAAAGTTTGTCATCTTAGAGGATTCTTTTTTTAATCACCATGAACTGATATTTTTTCAATAGGACGGCAGTTATAGTCTGCGTAGCCAATATATTATGTTCTTTCTGGACGGGTCGGGGCGGAATGAATCCTGAAGTCTGATGCTTTTTTGAATGACTGTGATGTCACCTGTTTTCAAATCGACACCGTACAATTGGTATTTACCGCTCGCCACAGGAATACTTGTCTTGGCGGAGTATATAAGGTAACCTTTCAGACTGTCTCCCAAGGCTATGCACCCGTCTGCGTTGATGGATTTCATATGGCATATGTCTTTTGAGAGTGTGGGGTGGAGGGGAACGTTTGGTAGCGAACCTCCAGCCATGAGTATTGCCCAGCCGTAGGTGGGATACTGTTGCGAGAAGAAGGTGACAGCCTTCTCAGGATAGCGGTCACGATATTCGCGGACGGCACGATAGGCTTCTTCGAAACCAGTCTTGCCAACCTTCATTTTACGCATCCACTGTCGTGGTGCCATGTTCTTGCCTCCTTCGGGTGCCCATAACCCTTCTGTGTTATAATGCCAGTAGCGGATATCGATGATGTCAACGACTTTGCGCAGTTTCGGGTCAGCGAGGATGCTGTCCTGTACGTCCTTGGTACAACTGAGTGCTATCAGCGGATGGCGTCCTGTTTCAGCCTCCCATTCGGCAATAGTCTCCAGCCAGAAACGGGTAAAATGCAGTGGTCCTGTGTATTCCGCGCTGATGGAGTGTACCACATTTGGTAGGTCTTTTGTCTGCTCCAGGCACATTCGGATATACTGACGGTGCAATGGACGGAGTACGGAGTCTTGCTCGTTATAGAATTGTTCTGCCATGAATATACGCTTGTCACCGGCAAAGGGAACGGGTTCTGGGAAGTTTGTGCCGTTGATGTTGTTGACGGGTCGCCATGGACAGTCCACCCAATGTGCTCCAGCTTCCAGAATGTTATGCTGGAAATAATGTTCGTTGATGAGTAAGATATGATGGTCCGCTGCCTTATTGGCAAACTCATTCAGACGTCCCCAATACCAAAGGTTGGGTTTCGTCAGGTCGTAGCGTGACAGACCGTCCCATGACACGCCCTCTCCAGAGCGGGCAAAAGGTTGCTCGTAGAAGGGTGCCCACACGTCACCATCGGCACGACGGACACGTTCATGATCTGTCCTGCGCAGGTCGTACCAGAGTCCGTAGTTGTGGTATAAAGAACTGTAGTGTTCTTTTGCTAAATAATCGACTACCTCTGAGATGCGATCTGTCCATCCCGTTCCTTCTCGGCCGGGAACGAAGCGAGTGATAGCTGGTTTGGCACTATGTTCTGCGAAGTTGTCTTTTACCCTTCCACTCCACCATGGAACATTGAATTGATTGCCCGTTATCAGCATTCCATCTGCGGATAGATGACCATTGGTGATAGAATATGTCGGATGAGTAATATGTGTTGAAAGGGCAGACTTGGTAAGTTGGAGGGATTGTCCACCTTGAGTGGCAGCTGTGAAAGGTATACTGTCGAGCCACATCTCCATGGTGAGTCGCGGCTGTGTCAGTGACTCCTGAGCCAATGCCATTGCTTGTTCAATCGTAGGAGAGCTGGTAGCGTTAGTAAAACGAGGGAGTATATATGGATTGTAAGGTAATTTGCCCAAACGTTTTTCCAGTTGGTTGTAGAATAGGCTGCGAGGTGATACATGGTCGTTACTGCTTGTCCATTCTCCGTTTCCTGTTAGTGTTCCCCAACAACCGTGACCACTTGAGCGGTTATCTGCATCTGGGGAATAGCATTCGATGGTGGAGGCGGTACATTGCCATAGCATTGAGTTGGCAGTATTCCAACCAGTACCGAACTGGAACTGTTCCAAATTGGCAAAACATATGTCGTTGCCGTCAATGTTTACAATATCGAAGAGCAGACCTGCTGCCCACGAACCAGTACTTCCGCTGAATCCCAGTGATTCCTCACCCTCGCATTGCACAAAGGCATTTGGTCCTGCAGCACAGTAACCTGCGGAAAAGTCGTGGATGCCATGACGTGAAATGCAACGCTGGAATAGCGTCTGTTGGCCTCGAGTCAAGAATACTTGTCGTCGCCATCCTCCTATCTCTGATATAGGCTGCTCTGCAAGACAGTCTTCCACAGTGATGCGGCTGGTCTGTTTCTGCAGGTTGACAGCAGAGCCTGACAGATGCAGGAAGTTCACCCTTCTTACCCATCCGTCACGTACATTATTCATAAAGATACCATCCCAACAGTGGTCTTCGTCCTTCACATTCTGTGTGTTCCATTCCGTATCAATCGTCAGATTCTCTACGCCACATTCCGTTATTTCCCCCGTGTTATATGCATTGATTACGAAACCACTGCCATATTCCTGGGAAAGGGTAGTGGTGATTGGAGCGTCAAAGGTGATGGTCGAACCATTGACAGCAGTGATAGTACGGTCCCACATGATATCAATGTCTGTGGCTTTCCAACCCGTATAGTCCAATCCACCGCCAAAATCGTTCATCTTCAGCGATTGAATCCATTCCGTGGTACATGGACGAACGATAGTAATACGGCTGCCAGTATGCAATCCCTTGGTAGAAGCAAGGGTAAGTTGTGTGCTGCCTGCTATCACTTTCTCGTCGGTAATGGCAATGGTATCCCCTTGTATATTGTTGGCTTGACCTTCTAAATAGATTGCGGCACCACGGTTATACCCCGTCTTCTTTATAATTGTTTTTTGCTTGTCAACACCTCTCAATACCACGCCGGAAGATGTGATATGAATAGATTTGCTGATATTGAAAGTTCCTTCGCTAAGCAAGACGCAACCACGATAACCATTTTTGTCTGCCTTGTGTTGTGAGATATAGTCTATAGCTTGTTGGATTATGTTGGAGCAGTCGCCCTGTTGAGGAGCGACGTAGATGTTGACAGGAACGTCAGGAATGGCTTTCTCTGAAGCATGATATCCACAAGTTGAGTAATCCATAGGGATATACACCTCCTTTTTAGTTTTTGGAGCAGCAAATAGGTTTGCTGTCATGTAGGAAACCATTAATAGTTTTATTAAGCGTAGAATTTTATTGTTGTTCATTCTTGATGTTGTTTGAACGATACTTTTTACCCTGCATTACTTACAAAATACAGGTGGACAATTCTGATGTCAATGCAATTATGGTGTAATAGTATTGTGACTACAGTGTAATAGTTATGTGATTATTCAAGCATGTGTAATTGCTTGGTATATAACATTTTGAATGACTACTTTGTAGGATAACCATACGGTGAGCCTACCTTGGTTGTTTTTCAGACTACAAAGATAAAAAAAAATAACGTAATAAACAAATTTATTAGTTTTTTTTCAGAATATAAAGCAAGACAAGAAATCATTAATTATTGCAATTCTATATATAATAAACACTAATGAATCAAAAAGATAGTTCGTTAAATATAAAGTATAAAGACATTTTATTTTGCTTTTAAAAGCCTATCGTTTATAAAAAAATCGGATGCACCATTGTGATGCATCCGATATAAAGAAGTATATTATTCAGGATTACTCTGCGAGTGGGTCGAAGGTACCATTCGCTCCACCTTTACTGTAATCTTTCCAACCACAAGTCTGCTGTAAGCCAGAATTTTTATTCATGGCACCCTGACTCAGACCCAAGAAATAGTACTTGGGACGGAAGGCATTGTAGAGTGCGTTCTTCTGCGAGTCACGACTGTCACCCAGCTTATACGTTGTAACCAGATTGGTGTTGTACCAGGTCTTCAGATTAGTCAACTGAGTATTTATGTCCGCTTTCTTGAAGTCAACTGCATCAACACGATACTTTTTCGCCATTTCGTATGTATTATACGTTTTCGCAATGTATTTATCGACAGAATCATTAGTCCAGTTACTATCTCCAGTATGTTCAGCCTTGATTTTTGTAGCTAAGCTATCATTGATAACTTTTTGATAGTAAACAAGGAAAGGATCGCTATTATAAGTAGTTCCACCAATGCCAAACTTGTCTGCAGTACGGAATTCCACACGCTCACGACGCTGACCGTTCCAAGGTGTGAAGCCCAGCCATGTACATGTGTTGCCACCCCAACCCGTTACTTTCCAAGAGTCAGGTAATGTTACCTGTTCGGCATCAACATCTGCTTGTGGTTCTGTCATTGTTCCACCATCGAACAGCATCCAACGACGCATGTCGTCAAAGCGCTTGCCCTCGTATGCAAATTCTATCTGACGCTCATACAGAATGGCACTCATACAAGCAGCTTGGTTGCTGGTCAAATCTTCCTGCAAACCATAGTTGTTAGCTGCAGTGTAACCGGCGCGGGCACGAATCTGCTTCAGATAGCCTACAGCCTCTTCTAACTTGCCTGCACCACACGCAACTTCAGCAAGGTTCAGCAGAACCTCTGCATAGCGCAACTCAATGAGTGGAGCACCTGAATAAAAGTGCTGACTGGCTATAGGGTCGTAGTTGTATAGAGGAGAACCGTTTACGTCTAAGTCGTCACTCTTCTTGCGTACATATACTCCTGCTTTGCTGCCTAACAGATTGTCAGCAGCGTAAGAGTTGCCACTTTCGATATCGGCCTCGTCTTTCTGGTCAACAAACCATACATAGTTCCAAAGCACGTAGTTCTTACCTCCATCGTATGATGGGTTGTTAGCATCACTCTGAGTGGCATCACCCTGATAAGCCCAGCGGAAGCCAGGGAAGGCGAACGTACGGTAGAAACGTGGGTCGCGGTTCATATATGGAGCCGTCTCGTCGTAAGTATATTGACTGCGTTCCAAATGAGAATAAGTATTTGCATAAGTACGTGAGCCAGTCTTCAAAGTAGCAAGATTTGTAAGGTCAGGCATCTTTCCGTCAGCCATCGGGAATAATTCTATAAGAGCCAGTCCAGCTGTTTTTCCACTGCCGCCCGTATTTTTAGGACGAATAGAACGTTCCCAATTATTGTTACGCTGGATATCAGAACCATCAGCTACAATGTTGTTGTGCAATGCTACAAATACAGCCTCAGGATTGATACCATCCGACAGGAATTGCTTGGCAAAGTCGCTACCATTGACATTGGAGCCAGAAGAGTAGAGACCATAGCCGCAGGCATTGATACTGTCGAGTTCTTGTTTCATCATGGTGTAAGCTGACTCCCAGCGACTCTTGTTGTTGGTACGGTTGAACAGAGGACTGCACCACATGAGCAATACTCGGCCCTTCAGAGCTAATGCCGTTCCGGTGGTAATTCTTCCCCAGTCGGAGCCAGGCCATCCTCCGTTCATGGTTTTAGCAGCCAGCAACTTAGCAGACAGATCAAGGTCGTTACATATGAATTCAATGCAAGTCCTTGCATTGGAGCGAGGAGTAAAGTTTTCCACTGTTGGTTCAAGCACTTCCGTAACGATAGGCACACCGCCATACCATTTCACCAGGTTATAATAACACCAGGCACGGAAGAAGTATGCCTGGCCCAGCATGATGTTCTTATCCTCTTCAGACAGCGTGCCGGCTTTGATACCTTCGATGAAATCGTTGATGTTACGGATACGTCCATAGACTGCATTCTGAATATTATTATGGGTACCCATAAAATAATCAGGAACGCCATTGGTGACATTCATTGATGACAATGCTTTCTGAGGATTGGTAAAATCAGTAAAACCAGAATACTCCTCTGTAGAACCGCCTGCAATATCATTGTTGCCAATAGATACAGACAGATAGTTAGTGCCAGTGGCCAAGTCGGCCACCTGAGGCAGACACCATCCGTAGAGATCGTTGAGACGTGCGTTGGCACCTTCAATATTATTGTATACCACGCCAGTTACATTGTCATAGTTTTTCTTGTCCTCCAAGAAACTATCGCTACAAGCTGAAAATGCCATGACAGAAACAAGGCCGAGGCTGATATATTTGATAGTATTTTTCATAATCGTTGTCTTTATAATTATTTAGACCGAGAGATTAACACCTATGTCCCAACGACGCAATGTAGGATAATTGCCATAAGTGCCAGCCATAGGACTTGTAAACTTTTCGGGATATGGGTTGTAGAAGTTGATGAGGTTCTGACCTGTGATGTTCAGACGCACATTCTTGATGCCAACTTTCTTAAACCACTCGTTGGGGAAAGTGTAGGCAAGAGTCAGACGATTCAGACGAACACTTGCAGCACTAATACGCCAGAAGCTTGAAGCTACAGCATTCACACTCTGATAGGCTAAATTAGGATACAGAGCATCGCGGTTCTCGTTTACAACAATGTTGCCGCTTGCGTCTGTCACATTCTGGTAAGAGTACATGTTGTCTGCATTCCAGAAAGATGGCATATTGTAATACTCGATGTTTGCACCTGAAGCCACACCAATAGCAGCAGCTGGTAACGTTGTATAGCCACCCCATGATGCGCCAAACTGGGCTGTCAACGAAATACCTTTCCATTCTGCATGAGCATTGATTGTAAATCCGTATGGGTTTGAACGATTTGACAGGCAAACCTGGTCGTTATCCTTATCTACAATACCATCGGGACCTTCATATTCCCCGGTTTCAGCATTGTAAGCACCACGCACATCTTTATATATAAGCATACCAGGACGAACTTTATCTTTGGTAAGACCCATATAGCTTGTTATACCGTATTTAGCAAAGTACTCTTCGATATCCTGGAATGATCGGAACATGCCAATGCACTGCATACCCCACATGCCAATGTCTGTGCGGCTACCTCGTCTTATCTGACGATAGACATATTCGGTCTCCCAGTTCATATTCAAGACTTCGTTGTCATGGTAACCAGTGTTCAGGCCTATGCGATATTTGAAGTCCTTTCCTATCTTGTCACGCCAGGTGATACCGATTTCCCAACCCCAGTTGTTCATCTCACCATAGTTCTGCGAGGCTGTCTGTGTACCGATTGTCGTAGGAATATCCGTTGAGAGGTTCATGAGCATCTCGCGATTCTTCTCGTAATAATAGTCGATGTTTACGGCCAGACGCTTGTTTAGGAATTGGAAGTCCAGACCTAAATTGGTCTTGTATGATTTATCCCAGTGCACATCTTGATTTACAGCAGAATTGTTTTTGTTAATCGTTACGCGTCCATTAGAGTCATTGCTGATGCCAGTACCGAATACGGGACCACGATTAGAGTCTTGTGCATAAATACGCATCCACTGCCATGCTGCAAGGTTGTCACGACCTGTGAGACCCCAACTTGCACGGACTTTCAGGAAATCAACGAATTTCAGCTTTGAGGAATTCTTGAACCAAGGTTCCTCGCTGACAACCCAACCTGCAGAGATAGCAGGGAAGGTTCCCCAATAGTTCTCTGGAGCAAATTTGGTAGAAGCATCAGAACGAAGCAGGAATTCAAACAGATAGCGGTCTGCATAAGCGTAGTTTATACGTCCGATATATGACAAAGTACCACTCTCAGAACGTGTAAATACCGTTGTCTGCTCACCATCAGCAGAATTCGACTGGCCTGTAGTATATGGCATCGGGTTTTCACGCTGTCCCATCAGATACTCTGCCTCTGCCTCTGATTTCTCAACAGAGAACAAGGCATTGACGTGGTGCTGACCAAAGTCACGGGCATATTGAGCAGTAAAGTTTATCTGATAATTGTCTGTACGTGTCATTGTACGATAAAGCATATTACCATTCTTCATCTTCATTGCATTGAAGTTTGATGCATCCAGATAGTCAAATGATGCATCGTCACCGCTTGTCGGTGTATAGAGATGACTTCCAGAACCATAGCGAGTCAACATTTGGTACAGTGTGTAGTTTGAACCATACTGGTTGGTTTTATCGTTGTTGATACTCTTCGAATAAGTAAAACTCAGTTTCAAACCACTGAGAAGCTTACTCCATCCGAAGTCGTACTTAACGCTGGCACCGATATTGGTATTTGATGTCATATTGCGGGCGTAGTCACCATTGTTCTGCAGAACGTCATAGTGGTAGTTCTGGTTCTGGTTCTTCTGAGCACCACTTACGCCATAAGCTGGGATAGCATAGTCATCAACGTACTCAGGAATGTAGGTAGGACGAGTCAACAACAGGTTATAGTCTTTCTCATCGCCCGAGCCACCTACTTTTACCAATGGCTTGTTCTTCTTTCCATTGTCACCACTGACTGTCAGATTAGCCGACAGCCATTTACTCAACTTAACGTCAACACCAGCACGATAGTTCCAACGGTCGTAGTCAAGTTTACCAAGGTTACCATCTTGCTTAAAGTATGTGATACCAGCAAAATAGTTTACATTATTTGTTGCACCGCTAACATTCACAGCGTGACGAGTGGTATAACCTGCTGACCAATTCTTGTCTAACAAATCATAATTGAGAGCCTTCATAGCCTCCAGTTCGTCAGCCTGGAATAGGGCAGTTCTTTTGTTCAGTGAAGTTACGGTTGGGTCTGCGGCAGTAATGGCATTAAACAGACGACCATACTCGTAGGCACTCAACATCTGAGGACGTGTCACCTCGTCGGTGATACCGATAGAACCGCTATAGCTGATACTTGGTGCTCCTTGTTTACCCTTCTTTGTAGTAACAAGGATAACACCATTCGCAGCGCGAGCACCATAAACAGCAGCAGAGGCATCCTTCAGTACGGAGATACTCTCGATTTCTGAAGGATCAAGATTATTGAAAGCTTCTGCTCCCAAATTTTGATAGTTATTACCTACCTTCACATCATTAGGGTAAATATAGCCATCGATGACGAACAAAGGTTGCTGAGCTGTGGAACCGATTTCGCCGAGAGAGGCTACGTCACGAATTTGCAGACGTGCATTCTCGCCAGGACGTGAATCTCCACCAGTTACACTCAGACCGTTAACCAGTCCACTGAGTGACTGTCCAAGGCCACCATTGGCAAGGTCTTGAATATCGTCTACCTCAACGGTTGATACCGAACCCGTCAAGTGAGCCTTTTTCTGGGTGCCATAACCAACGACTACCACTTCATCCAACGATTGCTTGTCCTCCTGCAGTTTTACAGTACCACCAGGTTTTACCGTCATAGGAATGTGGCCAATATATGAAATGGTTACCTTTGCATCAGCAGGAACATTTAACTTGTAGTTACCCTCAATGTCTGTGACGGTTGCTTTACTTTTGTCGCCATCCACCATTACAGTAGCACCGATTACAGGTTCGCCGAGTTCATCGACTACGGTGCCTGTCACCATTTTATTTTGTGCCATTGCCGATGCAGAGAACACCAACATCAGACTAAGGCTTAAAGATTTAATATATTTTTTCATAGAATTCTAATTCTTAGTTCTTTGTTATTTGTTCTTAGCGCATTATGGCAGCCAGCGTGGATCGCCAGTCAAATGCAAAAGTTGATCTGCACCCTGAGGAGTAAAGTTTCCCTCTTCTGCATTTACAAAAGCTGGATCTGTCTGCAATGCTGTTTTGCTGTTATCATATTCCATTTTTGCACCTGCCACTGTATCGGGTGCTCCCTCTGATTCAAAGGTAGCTGCACCAGTTGCATCGTAGGTACAATAGGTATTATGTGCAAACTTAATGTCGGCACCAGTACCTTTACGTCCTACAATACGGCGTGGAACTTCCTTGTTTCCACAATTAACAAAAATATTGTTTTCTACATCATAGTTTGATGTCGCTTTTCCATCAAAGCCACCATGATTACACATCTGTCCTTTCTTGCAGATATTATAGAAGGTGTTGTTTAGGAAGTTTATGGAATTGGTTGTATAACCAGCGCGATCACAACGACCAGAGTTGTTATACCGAAGGAAATATTTCTGATCACTTTCACCAGTGTTCCACACGGTACTATTAGTTATAGTAAAATCGTTAATAAAACCACCACCATCATAGATGTATATTATAGAGTTGTTGGACATATTTACAGACTCCAAATGTAGAGTACAGTTATCCATAACAAATGTCTTCAAACAATACTTTACCTTGTTGTCATACAAGAACATGCCTGTAACACCAGTGAAATTGCAGTCCATTATCGTGGTTGCATCTACAATCTGATTATGATTGTTATTGGAAGCATCCAAGATTCCTTCCGCTGGAGTAGCACTGAAAGCAATTACTGGTTTAGTAGACAGTTTACAATCAAAGTTAAGATTTCTTAGCGTAAACTTGCCACAATATTCAAGGCCACCATTCTCACCATAAACAATCGTAGCGTTTTCGGTCTTACTTGCTGTACGTAATATTACCTTTTTATTACTAAAGTCCACAACATCTGATAGAGAATATGTGCCATTAGGTTCTAGGTAATATAAAATTTCCTCTTCGCTTTCAGGGAGAGAGTTATCACTAAAGTACTGGAATAAATCAGAACCATCAGGAATAGTAGCATAAGGTGTAATGAAAGTATTATACGTTGTATCCGCAGTTGCAGTGGCATCGCTATTGCCTCTTTGGGCATCACCTAAAGCCAGAATGGACAATTTGTAATAAATTTCCTCATCACGCTTACCTGTAATGCTACAACCGTCTACAATGCTGTCGTTAATGATTGGGGTTTCAGGATTGTCGACATCTATCAACCTGACGCGATAACCACCTGCACCTAAAACCACAGGCCAAGTGAACGTTTGCGACTTACCGTCTGCGCTAGGAGTGATGGTAATGCCATCCGCTTTAACTGCTTCTAATTGTGTATTGTACACACCTGCATCAAAGCGCTCATCATCATAACCATCCTTGGCGCACGATGTAAGAAAGAAAGCACCTGCTCCTGTCAGAGCCAGCATGCAAATCTTACTGCACATTAATAAATGATTCTTTTTCATAAGCATTTTTAAAGTTAATCCAGTATTGTTAGTATTTTTTAATGATTTGTTTAATTGCTTTCATATATTTTTTACCTTAGTTATTATATTATTCTGGCTTGACACCTTGGAATACGCCACCAAGAGAGGATGCGTCAAAACATAAGTTTGACACACGCATTCCCGTCTTTCCTGTCTCGTTGTGGAGCATGATTTGTTTTCGCGAATTTAGTAGGTTGTCAGTTTACGAAATACAAAGTTACACATTTTTTTTTAAAAAAAGATATTTTTTAAAAAAAAATGCAGTAAAGGAAAAGTAAATAGTTTCTTAAAGGTCTCTGGTACAAAGCATCTCGTGATCGCAGGCACAGGACATCCTTACGACATGAAGTCATTCCGTTCGCTTACTCCGACAACCTTCCGTGGTCAGGCAGTTGTCATCATTCAACCACAGAGAGAAGCATGAACAGTGGAGTTTAAGTCACTTAGCAAGTCCCTTTTTTCTTGTTGGCCATATAGCTTCTGATGATTTTTTTAACAAAACGTAGCACAATATGTGTTATTCTGTGGTTTTATTTGCTGATTCAGTATTATTTTTGTATCTTTGTCGTGGAATTTGCAAAGATATTACTTGTCAAAAGGCAAATCATTGTTATGACTATGATTAGGAAGGCTGAAAAAAGAGATATACAGGCTATTGTTGAGCTCCTGCATCAAGTGGATATGGTGCATCATGTAATACGTCCTGATTTGTTCAAACCCAACACAACAAAATATAACGAACTGGAACTTGAAGCCCTGCTCGAAGATGAATGGAGGCCTGTATTCATTTATGATGACGGGAAGGTCTTGGGGCATGCTTTCTGTCAGATTACGGAGGTCAGGGATGACAAGTTGCTCCAGGACATCAAGACACTGTATATTGATGACATCTGCGTAGATGAACAGGCTCGTGGCAAACACGTCGGAACGGCATTGTACGAGTTTGTACGTGACTACGCAAAGTCTATAGGCTGCAACAACATTACCCTGAATGTATGGGAAGGCAACGACCCTGCATTAAGTTTCTATAAGAATATGGGTATGAAAGTACAGAAAACAACGATGGAAATTCTACTATAAACAATATGAATAGCAATTCTCAAATGAAAAAAATCATGATTTTGATGATACTGCTCATCACAATGGTGACGGTATCGGCACAGACAAAAAGACAACTGTTTGACTTCGGTTGGCAGTTTACTCACAATGGAAAGACGGTCAACGTGGATTTGCCGCACGACTGGGACATCTTCGAAGGTCCAAATTCTGGAAAAGGTGCTACGGGCACTGGCGGTGGATGGTTCGAGGCTGGCAAGGGTGAGTATCGGAAAGAGTTTAGAGTTGATGGGGGAGAGTTGAAAGATAAACTTGTCAAACTGCACTTCGAGGGTGTCTATCAGAAGGCAGAGGTCTTCGTGAATGGGCAGAAGGCCGGACAGCACCACTATGGCTACACACCGTTCACTGTAGATATCACGAACATGCTGAAGGCCGCTTCGGCCAAGGTAGCCAACGAGATAGTCGTCAAGGTTGACAACTCCGAACAGCCTAACTGCCGATGGTACAGCGGTTCGGGCATCTACCGTCATGTGTGGTTAGAGACTATGCCCGCACTGCACATTTCTGAGAACGGCGTATTCGTTACTACACCTGAGGTGAACACCGACAAGGCCAGGGTGCAAGTGGAGGTGACAGTGCAGAATGAGTCGCAGGCTGACCGCAATGCCGCCGTCGTGGTGGGCGGTGCGCAGCTGATGGTAGCCGTGAAGGCTGGCGAGAGCAAGACCGTGAGTACGACTCTATTCGTCAATAATCCACGCCTGTGGTCGCCAGAGAGTCCTACACTCTATGAAACGAAGGTGGAACTGAAGGAGAATGGCACAACCATCGACCATCAGACTGCTAAATACGGCATCCGCTCGTTCTCTTTCGATGCAGAGCGGGGCTTCATACTTAATGGCAAGCCGACACTCATCAACGGTGCCTGCATACACCACGACGACGGTGTGCTGGGTGCCCGCGCTTTCGACGATGCGGAAATCCGCAAGGTACGCCAGATGAAGGAGGCAGGCTTCAACCTTATCCGCACCTCGCACAATCCCACAACCAGAGCTTTCCTCGATGCCTGCGACTCGATAGGCATGCTCGTTATCGACGAGGCCTTCGACGGCTGGCGCACGCAGAAGAATCCCTATGACTATTCCACCGTCATCGACTCCTGCTTCCGCGATGACATTCACGCTATGGTGCTGCGTGACCGCAATCATCCGAGCATCGTCTCGTGGAGCATAGGCAACGAGGTCATCGAGCGCAAGGACATCCGTGTCGTCTATACCGCACGACAGATGAAGAAGGCCATCCTTGAGAAAGATGCGACGCGCCCCGTAACCGAGGCTCTCTGCGCCTGGGACCGCGACTGGGAAATCTACGACCCGCACGCCGAGGTGCTCGATGTGGTGGGCTACAACTACATGCTGTTCAAGCACGCCGGTGACCATGAGCGCGACCCCAAGCGAGTCATCTGGCAGACGGAGAGCTATCCGCGCGACGCATTCCGCAACTGGGCCGTGGTGAATGACTTCCCCTATGTCGTGGGCGACATTGTGTGGACAGGACTCGACTATCTGGGCGAAAGCGGCATCGGCCGCACTTATTATAAAGGTGAGCGCGAGGGCGAGTCATGGATTGAGGGCGGACAGCCTGAATGGCACGGTGCTCCCTGTGGCGATGTTGACATCACAGGCTGGAGAAAACCGATAAGTCATTATAGGGAGATGTTGTGGAATAAGGACACACAGCTATACATGGCTGTGAAAGAACCGAATGGATATCATGGAGAAATCAAGACGACGATGTGGAGCGTTTGGCCCACATGGGAATCATGGACATGGCCCGGCTGGGAAGGCAAGCCCGTCGAGGTGGAAGTATACACCCAACAGCCCGAGGTAAAGCTGTATCTCGACGACCAGCTTATCGATACTAAACAGGTGAGCCGCGACACTGAGTTCAAGGCCGTATTCTCTGTGCCTTATAAGGTCGGTACGCTCCGCGCCGAGGCTGGTGGCGAGAGCGTGACACTGAAGACCGCTGGCGAACCAGCCCGTCTGCGCCTCACCCCCGACCGCACCGTGATGACTGCCGACGGTCAGTCGCTTACCTTTGTTACCATTGAAGTCCTTGACAAGCAGGGCACGCTCGTACCAGAAGCCGCCATCTCCTGTGAGGCAACAATCAAGGGAGCTGGTACACTGTTGGCATTCGCCTCTGCCGACCTGAAGGATACAGAGTCCTACACCTCATCGCATGTAAAGACCTGGAAGGGTCGCGCCCTCCTCGTTATCCGCAGCACGCAGAAGAAGGGTGCCGTAAGCGTGAGCATCAAGAGTACGTTGCCTACCGTTGGTTTAACGCTGAAGAGCAAATAATGATATGCAGTGGACTGTTTTATCAGATAATCGGTCAAGTAACCCGGTACTAGAAATAGAGCATGGGCTGTCAATCCTTTTGCGAACAGAGCAACACAAAATTCTGCTTGATACAGGAGCGAGTGACGTATTTCTTCGAAATGCAGAACTATTGGGTATGGATCTCAGTGATGTGGACTATGTTTTTATTTCTCATGGGCATAGCGACCATGCAGGCGGCTTACGGCACTTCTTGGAGCAGAACCGACAAGCCAAGGTCATTGTTTCGCCCAATGCCACGAGTGGAAGGTTCTACTCCAAACGAGGGAACCTGCATAGCATTACTGCAGAGTGGCCAGAGAACGTCAAGGATAGGCTCATTACTATCGAAAAGTCAGGTGAGATTGCTGACGGTATCAATATAATAGCCCATATTCCCCAGGTTCACCCAATGCCAAAGGGGAATAAGAACCTTCATTTTCAAAATGAAGATGGTCAGTATGTGCTTGATGATTTTCGCCACGAGCTTGCTTTATATACTGATGGACTTTTGTTTACAGGTTGCGCTCATAGTGGTTTGGAAAATATACTGGCAGCCTGTCCCAGGCCAGTAAACAGTGTAGTAGGTGGCTTTCACTTGCTTGACGGTCAGGAATCGGAAGAAGAACTACGGGCATTGGCAGAAAGACTGAAAGTACGCTATCCTATGACACTGTTTTATACGAGCCATTGCACGGGAGACAATGTGTTTGATGTAATGAAGGGCGTGATGGGTGAACAATTACAGTCCTTCAGATGTGGAACAATGAACGTGACTTGATGTGTAGCTTGTTAGAGTACTTAAGGCAATTTATTGAGTCAGAAGAACGCGAAGACATCTTCAATGCATTTGAGCAGATACTTAATGAAACAGGCCTGTCTGAATTCAAAGAAGAAATAATGCAGCTCATTGACGAAAAGAGAAACTGATAACAGAATTACGAAAAACGGGCTTTTACTTACAATTTGTAAGCAAAAGCCCATTTTTCTATTTATCCAACACAAAAAATCACTGTATAGCCCCATAATATCAGAAGAATGATGCCAGACAAGGCTTTTTTTTATGTAAAAAGTTTGGAAGTTAAGAAATAAAAGTGTATTTTTGCATGTAGATTATGAAAAACTTTTAACCTAAAACTGACTACTAATGGAAAAATACACTAAAACAACATCTGAGAGAGAAAACAAGTTTGACCATAAGCGCCATGTCTTTGGGGCTGTCATGGGACCGTTGTGTGCCATATTGGTATGGTTCGCCCCTATCCCTGGACTGACTGAAAATCCAGAGGCTCACAAACTGCTTGCCGTGGTGACGCTGGTGGCTTTCTGGTGGATTTGTGAACCCATACCCATTCCTGTTACATCTTTGCTGGGACCTACGCTCTGTGTAATACTGGGCATAGTGCCGGTGAAGGAGGCTTACTCTGCTTTCGCCAGTCCTATGATATTTCTTTTCATGGGTGGATTCCTGATTGCCAAGGCAATGATGGTGAACGGGCTTGACAAACGCATGGCATACGGTATCATGTCAATGAAATGGGTGGGCAATTCGCCGCGCCGCATATTCCTTGCCATAGGTCTGGCATGCATGCTCTGTTCGGGGTGGATAAGCAACACGGCAACTGCCGCCATGATGTTTCCCATCGCCCTCGGACTGCTTGAGGCCATACGCGAGATGATGGCAGCCAACGGAAAGCACATCGACCTGAAAAGCTACAAATATGCCACCGGACTGATGCTGATGACCGCCTATGCATGTTCCATCGGCGGAGTGCTCACACCCATCGGTACGCCTCCTAATATCATCATGATAGGCTTTATCCGCGAACTGGCGCCTGAGGCTCCCCAAATCACGTTCTTCAACTGGATGGTATGGGGCTTTGCTGCGATGGTGTTGTATTTCATAGTGACATATTTCGTGCTTTGGAAACTCTTTCCAGCCGATGTTGACAATATTGAGGGGGCTCAAGAACTGATAGAGGAGCGCGTGAAGAGTCTGGGCAAGTGGACACGTGCACAGAAGAACACGCTTTTTGCCTTCATCGTGGCTGTGACGCTGTGGGTATTGCCGGGCATACTCAGTGCCGTGAGCAACATTGCGCCAGACATTGTAAGTCCTGAGTCTGTGAAAACCTGCAACAAGTATTTCCCTGAGGCAGTGGCTGCCATGATTGGTGGATTGCTGATGTTCCTGCTACCGGTTGATATAAAGAAGAGGGAAACTACGCTGAAATGGAAGGAAGGCGTGGCAGGCATAGAGTGGGGCACGCTGCTGCTCTTCGGCGGTGGACTCGCCATCGGCGGCATGGTGTTCTCCACTGGACTGTCGGCATGGATAGGTGAGGCACTGACAAACACCATGGGCAGCCATCCGTCAGAGGTGGTGTTCCTGACGGTCTTTGCCGTCACCTCTTTGCTGCTCTCCGAACTGACATCAAACACGGCAGTGGCAAATCTCATGGGACCTATAGCCATAGCTATGGCGCTGTCGCTTGGATTCAGTCCTGTGCCCGTCTGCGTGGTCATGGCACTCAGCACGTCGCTTGCCTTCATGCTCCCGGTGTCAACACCGCCCAATGCCATAGTCTATGCTTCTGGTTACATCCCAATCAACAAGATGATAAAGGCTGGCGTGATACTCGACTTCATCGGTATCTTCGTCATCACCGTACCGCTCGTCTTCTACCTCGTGAAACTGATTATGGGGTGCTGATATGAGGTTTGTGAGCTATACACTATGTTTGTTTTTTAGCATCTTTGCTTACACTTTGATTTTCTCAACCCTCATTACCTTGCGATATTTGAAAATATTTTCCGTCTGGTTTCGTACAGCCGAAAATAGCGAAATTTGCAAACCACTGACAACAAAGACTTTAATTTTCGAGGCTATTTTCTCGCTTTGTAAAAGCTATCAAATTACGCTGTAAAAGCACCCGTTTTACGTTGTGAAAGCATAGCTATTACATGGTAAAAGCTATCTGATTACAATGTAAAAGATGCCTAATTACATTTTGATGGTCATTCCCGCTTAGGAAAGCACATAAAAAAGTGCCGTCAGAACCTCTATTTCGAGTTTTCCGACGGCACTTTTTATTTTGACACTTTGTAAACTAAAATACACCAAAACCTATCAAAGTGTCAAAACTTGTATATTTTTCACTTTTCTTTCTTCAATCTTTAAACTTTTCAATTCTTCAATTCTTGTTGTTACCTCCCACAGATTCCACTGATTACTCAGATTTGCAGATAAATAACGTTAATGACGTTAAATTTTACACTCTTCACTTTTCACTCTTCACTCTGAGCGTAGCGAAGCCATAACATATAATTCCCGTGTAATGCCCATATAATCTTTCATTAAATATTTAATTCGTGCTATTCGTGTCATTAGTGTTTAAACAACCACATGCGCAGCTAATCCGTCAAATCAGCGCAATTCGTAGTCAAGAAAAGAAATCGAACACGAATCTACCTAATCTATCGAATCACAGTATGATTAAGTAAACATTCGTGGAATTTGTGGAAGTGTTCAAGAACAACAAGTGTAAATCCGCTTTTATAAAATCCGTTCCATCCGCATAATCCGTAGTCGCAAAATTAAAGTGGTCGTTTTCGTGTATATGGAACATGTAATGTCATGTGTTCGGTTGTGTTCGCACACAGTATGTTTCTTTGCATTTTTTCATGATTTTCTTTGTTTGTTTCATAATTTTTTCTTAACTTTGCCCTTGAAAGCAGTTAGTCCACGGGTTGGGCATGTGTTTTCAAGACATATTGGTTTGATGTTCATGCGGAAATGCCTCGCGAAGGCAACATCGCTATGACATCAGAAAAGGACGTATATTTGACGTTTTATCTTCTATCATCGAAAGTCTGGTAAATTTTCATTATGTTGTAAGAAGATGAAGCAACTGAAACGTCTGCGTGGGTGATTTTATAACAGGTCGTCCCGTTTGTCGGCATAATATGCTTTGAGTATATAAGCCTACGACGTGACAATCTTTCCTGCTTATATTATCTCTTCGGCGTGGGCTAACTGGTTGCTTATCCTTACAACATAGGTTTACCAGAGCCTCGATGATGGGATAAGCAGAAGGTACAGCAACCCACGTCTTTTTCATTCCCTAAATTTATTAACCGCCGACTCCGAGGGTGCTATAGGCAAGGAATATACAAACATTATGAAACATTTTAACATTATAATCTTACTTGCCGTACTAATGGGGATGACTGGAGTTCGAGCGTTTGCGCATAATATCGAAGTGCAGAATAGTGACGGAGTAACAATATATTACAACTACAACGATGGCAGCAATGGCTCATCTGTGTCTGTAACATTTCGCGGTAGTTACTCTGGCCAATATTCAAATGAATATTCCGGGAATGTTGTTATTCCAGAAACAGTCACATATAACGACATGACTTACAGTGTGACGAGCATCGGTAAAAGTGCATTCTCTGACTGCAGCGGACTAACCTCTGTGACCATTCCTCGTAGTATTACGACCATTGGCGACTATGCGTTTTCTGGCTGCAGTGGACTGAGTTCTGTGATTATTATTCCAGAAGAAATGACGTATATCAGTGTTTCTGCATTCAATGGCACTAAATGGCTTAATGATCAGCCAGATGGAGTTATATACATAAACAATATATTGTACAAATATAAAGGTGAAATGCCAGCAAACACAAGTATTACAATAAGAGATGGCGTAACTAGAATCCTCAGCTATGCGTTTCAAAACTGCAGTGGACTGACCTCTGTGAATATACCAAACAGTGTGACACATATAGGTGGTTATGTATTCAAAGGTTGCAGTGGTATTTCTGTAACTATTCCCAATAGTGTGAGTGACATTCATGTGGTTTTCTCCGGTTGTGGCATTATTAATCAGGTTGTCATTCCGAATAGTGTAACAGAAATTAAAAAAACAGCTTTTAATGATTGCATTGTAAAAAAACTAATTGTAGGCAATTCGCTTGCTTCTATCGGTGACAGAGCATTTAACCACCCAATAGACACACTAATATGTTACAGTGAGACACCACCTGAAATATTATATGAAAAAGATTATAATAACCACATTAAGACCCAGTCGATTCAAGAAGTGGGGCTTTTATGCGTGCCATTAGGTTCTATCGAGAAATATCAAAGTGTATATAACTGGAAAATAAAGTCAGGAACAATCCGAGCAATTCCAGGAATATCAATCAATCAAAGAAATGTTTATATAGATCCAAAGAAAACGACAAAACTAGAAACGACATTGTTAACGGATGACGATATAGGAAAACCTGTCATCTGGACATCAAGCGATAAAAATATATTGACAGTTGATGACAGGGGTATTGTTACAGCTGTTAATCCTGGTAATGCTTATGTTGTCTCTACATTAAAAAGTATCATAGATGTATATGATACGTGTTACATAACCGTAAAACAACCTGTTACCGGCATAGCAATGGAAAAGACTTCTTTAACGCTTACGCAATTAGGGGAAATGAAACAGTTGGTTGCCAATGTAATGCCAGAAAATGCGTATGACAAATCTGTGACATGGACAAGTACGAATCCTTCGGTATGCTCTGTTACTTCTAATGGCACAGTGATAGCGACTGGCTACGGTACTTCCATAATCATAGCTGTAACGGTTGATGGAGGATTTCCTGCCGTTTGTACAGTCACAGTGTCTGACAAACCGACATACAAGGCTGGTGATGTTAATCACGACGGTTCAATCACCATGGCAGATGCTAATATGGTGGTGAACTATTTCCTTGCCGCAGAAAAGCCGGAGGACTTCGATATTGAAACAGCCGATGTGAACAATGACGGCTCTATCACTATGGCAGATGCCAACATGATAGTGAATATGTTCTTGGGAGGGGAGAAATAGCCCCCACCTACCTCCCCCGTGGGGGGAGGGGGAAATCAATGGTCAAAAGCCAAAGGAAAGTAAAAGAAATAAAGAATTGAAAAGTTGAAGGATTGAAGAATTAAAGAATTGAAAAGTTGAAGGATTGAAGCAAATCGGTGATGCTCCTGTTGTGGTGCATCACCGATTATTCTACCTCCTATTTATAGGTATAAGATAGACTACTGCCACAAGGGTTCATTTTTCCAGCCACTTGGAAAGCCCATAGCGGCAGTGTCAATATCCGGATAATCCGCAAGAAGCGTATCAATCTTAGCCTTCATATCATTTTGGGGAGAAATGGAATACTATTGCTCATTGTATAAAAAAACGACCCGCACATTTGAGCATCGTTGAGAGGCTTGGCGGGTTCTGGTAGTGCAAAGGTACGAATAATTTCCGAATTACCAAAGGATTTACTATTTTTTTGAGAAAAACTTGTTTTGCCACTTATAAGTGTTGACAAATCCGCATTAAGCAGTGTTATCCAGATAAAAAATGAAGAATTAAAGAATTAAAGCAAATCGGTGATGCACCACAATAGGAGCATCACCGATTTTGGGGTTAGAACGGTTACGTGTATCTGGAAAATATGCAAAACGCATGACAGAATGAAACTGTGCGTATCTTGATAAGAACAAGATACTGTGGGGGGTGGTTATTCGTCTTCCTCTTCGATTACATCTTCTTTTGGCAGTGGAGTGTCTTTGTACTCCCCGGTGTAGTAGCCTTTGTCGTCGTAGGAGCCGTCGTCGCGTGAGCGCTTTTCTGCCACGTCTGCTTTCTGCTCTTTCCACAGTTGTTCGTAGTCGTGGAAGTAGTCGGCGCGAGGCACTACGTTGGTGTCGAACTGCAGTTCCACCATCTTGCCATCTTTGAAATTGCCGTAGCAGTAGATGAAGTGCTCTGCATAGCCGTTGTTCTTGATGGTGTTGAAGTCGAGGTGTACGAAACCCTTCTTGTGGGGCAGGATGACGATGGGCAGGTCGTCGCGTGCCACAAGGCATCCGCAGGTGGTTTGCACCTCCTGTATGAAGAGTGGGTTCTCGGAGATGTTCTCTATCTCATAGTTCACTCCCATGAGTTCGCCCTGAACTACAGGGTAGTAGTGCCGTGCAGGGTCTGTGATGATGACTTCTGCCGGCAGTAGTTCCTTGCTGCATGCGCACAGCGTAAGCAAGAGTAATGCACAATGCACAATGCATAATGCATATTTGGCTGCCGCATGGTAATTATGCATTGTGAATTTTGAATTGTGCATCGTGCATCGTAAATTATGAATTATGGATTGTGAATTATGCATTGTGAATTGTGCATTATAAATTGTCAGTTTCCTTCAATCTCGTCGATTGCCATGGTGCGCTCCTCCTTGTTGCGTACTATCTTGAGCACTAGTTCGCCCTTTACTGATGACGGAACGGACAGTTCCACCATGGCGCGGTCAGAGTTGAGTGGCGTGGCTTCAGGCGTGGCTTCGGCAATCTTTGCCCCTCCACAGGTGAGGATTACTTTCTCAGGGAAGATGATGTGGCACGGGGTATTTCTTGTCATCCATACGCGTATCTTCTTCATGCCTGGCACCTGCGGAACGCCTAAGAGCAGTTCCGGTGCCGACGAAATCATCTGGCCGCAGTGATAGTTTGACGGTAGTCCCAGTAGTCCGTCGGTAAGTATGCTGATGTCGGTGTAGTCCTCGTCAAGTTCGCTGAGGGCGGTGAGCTTCTTTCCGAGCAACAGGTTGCTGCCTTTGGTTTCTGCGGCATGGTCAGCCATCTCAGCATAGTCTTTCAGGTAAGAGTCCACAGTCCAGCACGCTTCGCTATATACCTCCGTATTCTTCGATTCCAGGGCGGCAAGGTGGTCGTAATATGTCTGGTAGCCGTCAATGTTTCCCGAAAGGCGCATCAGTTCCAGTCGTGTGAACGACATGGCGCGGCAGAGCCTGTCCATTACTTTTCTCTCGTTTCCAGAAGTTTCAGGCACCAAGGCGGCGAAGGCATTGTGGAAGTCGATGAATTCTTTTGCCGGCAGATATGTCTTCACTGCCTGGCTGACACCACCGTAGAGGGGTAGCACCTTGCCCTGCTTGGCAGTCCAATCCTCCTGCATAAGCAGAAAGTCGGAAACCAGTTTTCCTGCCTTGGGGTATCGCTCCGCACAGTGGCTCTTTATCAGTTCCGCATAGTTCAGGTCAGGGTTCTTCAGCAGTTCTGCCAGCACTTTGGTGTGGATGTACTGCCATGTGCTGTAGTCTGTACCGCTGCCGTTGAGGAACACACCCTTCACCTTATTTCTTGCATACATCTGCAGTCTGTGCTGCATGATGTTGATTATGGGGAACGGTGTGAAATAGTCGTCAAAGTTGTTTATGTAGTCCCATACGTAAACGTGGTTCACCTTCTGTGCCCACTGGCTGAGAATGTTCTCAAACTGAGTGTCGCGCTCAGTCTTCACGGGACAGAGATGATAGTGTATGGCACTGACGAGCACTCCCGTGTTTTCGGGCATCCTGTGGTCAGGCAGTGTCTTTGCCGTGCTGTAGTGTGAGGTAAAGAAGATATGCTTTGGGAAACGCTTTGCCAGTTTCTCAATCATAGCAAGCACTGCAGGCGAGGAATTGTCGGTGGTGTTCCCTGCCTCGCGGCACTGGCGACACTGGCACACCAGTTCGTTGTCATTAGCGAGGATGGCAAAGCGCTGGGTGTCGTCTTCACCGTAGGTGTCGATGATGTAGTGTACTATATATTCATACAGTTGGTTTGACGAGAAGCAGAACTGGTCTTTCGTGCGCTCGCCATCCACGAAGGCATAGACCAATGAAGAGGGATTCATTGGCAGCACCCGTCTGAGGTTGTGTCCCCACAGTCCCCAGTCCTCATCAACACTGTTCAGTCCCAAATCCTTGCCCTGCGAGCCGAGGGCGTCAGAGAGGTATATCTCCTTATATTCAAACACACCATTGTCTTTGGTGCTGCTGGTTTTCTGTGCGCAGCAGCATAGTAGCGGCATTAAAAAAGTGAAAAGTGAAAAGTGGAAAGTGAAAAATATCGTTCGAAACAAATTATGCATTGTGAATTGTGAATTATGAATTAAATATTAAAATGCCATGTGTAACTGGAATGTCAGACTGTATATGTTACGGTATGAGTCATTCAGTATGCCGTCGCCGTCAGTGTAAGGACTGTAGCAGGTGTTCCAGTTGCCTTGCAGTCCGAGGTATAGGTGGCGTGTGAGCAGATACTGTACGTCGAAGCCCACCATAGCGTTAGTGTGTGACACGTTGCGCAGCGCCGTCTGTTCGAAGAAGGTCAGTTCGGGGAATGAACCAAAACCAGCCAGCAGCGAGACAGACGAGATGTTGTCGTTATTGAAGAATAGCTTGCCCTTCATTCCTATATTGTAATACAGACTGCTTTTCATAAACGTTACGTCTGCGTTGAGGAAGGCCTTTATGCGCTCCCATGATTTCTCAACAGATGGTGTGAAGAGAATAAGACTGAACTCGTCGTTTGTCACTTCGGTGGTGCCGTCGCCGTTACCCATATACAGGTATGTCTTCGGGGTGCGGCGATAGCCCAGTCTGAGTGACGGAGTCCATCCCTTGTCCATGGCGTAGCTTGCCGATACGTTGGCACCTATCTTGTTGAAGAACTTGGTGGAGTATGCCAAATTAGCCATGCCGCTCCAACGGTGGTTGAAGGTGTGTTCCCACTGCGCCATGAACTCCAGTCCTACGCCTCCCGCTTCGGCATCCTTGCCGTTGTGATATCCGTCAATACCCTTGTAACTTATTTGTCCGGTATATGTATTCTCCTTTTCTATACGACTGTAGCTTACGGAAGCGATGGAGTAGAGGTGAGCCCTTGTTGACATGTTTTCTGCATGGTCGTCATAGAAAGCCTGAGTGTATGATGCGTCAACGCGGTTATTCAGTGCGCGGAATCCCAGATAGCGCATGTGCTCATAGTATTCCTGCTGCTCAGCATTGCTCGGCTCATAATAACGCTTCTGGTAGTCGTAAGCAGTGCTCCAGTCCTTCAAATGCTCACTGGCAAGTCCCCGCATGTATAACAGTTCCTTGTTTGCTGGGTCGTAAACCAATGCCGTGTCTATAATCTGCAAGGCGGTTTCGGGCATGTGCTGCTTCAGCAGTTCAGTAGCCCACTCGCCAGTAATGCCTGAATGGGCTGCGATATACTGCGGCGACTCATATTCGCCCTCTTTCCTTCTGCCAGGATTTACCAGTGCCAGAGCCTCGGCATTGCGCCCTTGATGGCGAAGCGATACAGCCTGCTTTATCACGAAGTATGGAGAATTGGGAAAACGCTCGTAGCCCATTTCGGCATACTTCTGAAACAAGTCATTACGCTTTAGCGTCTGACTCATGTTTATGCAGCATCTCAGTGCTGCCTCGCTTTCCGGCACCACCTCCAGCAGGTCCTGTGCCATGGCGAGGGCTTCGCCGTAGTTCTCTTCCTCTACCAGTGTATGCAGACGGTTTGCCACCATCTCCTCATATGCTGACGCATAGCGGTTGCGGTTTGCAAAGTCCATTTCCGCAGCTTTAAGGAACAGTTCCTTGGCATAGTCAAACCGGTTCATGTGAGCCAGGCAGTTGATGCGCATCGACACTGCTGCAGGCCATGACTCATGGCTGACGGGCATCAGTTCTATGGCACGCTGCAGATGTTCGTCGGCATCAGCCCACTGCTGTTGCGCCATATCGGTAATGCCCATTTGGAGCATCATGTCGGCATACAAGGCTTTCAGTTCCTCGTCGTTGGGATTATTCTGATATAATTCCTGCAATACCCTGCGCATAGCATTCTCATTGCCCACGCGCTTCTCCAAAGTGTATAGCTTCATGAGCAGCGGTGTGGTGCGGCCCTGACGCTGCATGGCATCGGTCAGGTATGCACGGGCATCGTCATAGTAGCCTCTCGTGAGCGAGGTGTTGAGTAAGTAGTTGAGAGCATCGCGGTCGTGGGTCTTGGCATAAAGCTTGCCGTTCATCTCGTATGGGTCACGAGTACGTGCATCGGCTGCCGCTTCACGCAGGATGTTAGTGTATATGCTGGAGGAAGAATTCTTCTGAGCCATCCGCAGAGCCTGTGAGTAGTTGCCCATTTCGGCGTGAATGCCTATGATTTTGTTTGTCAGTTCAGCATTGTTGGGGAAACGTGCCAGTCCTCTGTTGCCCACACCTATGGCACGGTCGTTCTCGCCCATGCGCTGATATATGCCCATCAGTTCCAGATAGTAGCTTAGGTTGTCGGGGTCGGTCTCCAGCCACTTCTCCAGTTCGAGTGCCGTTTGTTCCGCATTGCTGCTCTTCTTCATCAGTCTGTCAAGATTCTTACGGTGCAGTTTTGCCAAGTCGTTCCTCACCAGTGTGTCGTTGGGATATATGCGTGCCAGGCGCTCCAGTGCAGCGTCGGCCTCCACGTTGTTGTGAATCTTCCTGTATAGTGATATCTTTCTGCGCCACAGGTCGCGGTCATAGGGTTGGAACTCCAGCAGTTCGTTTATGTAGCATATAGCGCTACTGTAGTGCTTCGAGGCATCCTCCACATCCACCATGACACGCTTCGCTTTATAGTGCTGGTCGTTAGTCTGTATGGCACGTATGAGGTTGTAGCGAGCCTCGTTCATGTGTCCCGTCACGTAGTAGTAACGTCCGTTCAGGTATCTCAGGTCGGCATCGTCTGGCCACTCTTCCAATCCGTTGTTTATCTCACGCTTGGCCGCAGTCCATGAATTGGAATGTATGAACGACTCTGCCCTCGACACATAGTAGCTCGCCTTGTGCTGACGGTCCTGTGCCGTCGCAGCAAGCGGCATCATCATCAAAGTCAGAAGTATGGACAACACCTTAGTCTTTAATTTATAATTCATAACTTAACTCTTAATTCTTAACTCTTAATTCTTAACTAAGCATTTGGAGTCTTGTTTGCTTTGTTTTTCTTTACACCGGTACGCTGGATAGGTTTCCACACCGCAGTGGCCTGCGTGATGAAGTTCCAGTAACCCACCACTGAGCAGTATGTCACGATGGGGTGGAATACTATTGGTTCGAAAATAGCGGCAAGGAACAGTTTCAGGTAAGTCCTCTTCCTGTTGTACCAGTTTACGGCCTTGGTGGAATAGTCGAATGTCAGCACGCAGACTGCCATCAGTACCGCAAATATGTAAACCATGCCGAAGATAATTGCCGATGCTTCCCAGTTCACACCACCGATGATGATGAGCCATATCATGAACAGAGCACCGAGCAACTCAAGTACGGGTGCAATGAACTCGAACAGGAAGATGTATGACAGTGTGAAGGCACCGATAGGGCCGTAGTGCGGATTGAAGAACAGTTTGCGGTGGTGCGATACTATCTCAAACAGTCCACGTGCCCATCTGGTACGCTGTCTGTAGAATGCCTTTAGAATACTCGGACCCTCAGTCCAGCAGCACACCTGCGGCACCTGTGCCACGCAGAACTTCTGTCCGCTGTTTCTCATGTATGTCACCATGCGCAGCAGCATATCCATATCCTCTGCCATTGAGGTCTGGTCGTATCCTCCCGACTTCACCACGACGTCAGTGTCGAAAAGTCCGAAACCACCCGATATGTTAGGCAGCGCATTGATATTCGCCCATCCCAGTTTGCCTATAAGGAATGAACGCAGGTACTCCATTTGCTGGAACAGTGGCAGAATGCGCGACGGTTCCCTTGCCTCAATCACTCTGCCGTCGCCTATCAGGCAGCCGTTATTCATAAGCATGGTGGCACTCACGCCAATCATCGGGTCGTGACTGTTCACTACGAGCCACATCATGCGGTACAGTGCCATTGGCTCCACGATACAGTCCACGTCGGTACATACGAAATACTTGTTGCTGCATACATTGATGCCTGCGTTAGAACCGTCACTCTTTCGACCGCCGTGCTCCTTGTCCACCACGACGAGTTTGCTAAACCTTGGGTCGGTGGACTTCAGTACACGCTTGATAGGTTTGGAAGGCACCTTCATGGCGATGTCATACGGCACCTCCACCAGGTGAAACTCATCATGCAGCAATTCCATGGTGCGGTCGGTACTTGCATCATTCACGATGATAATCTCGTAGTTAGGATAGTCTATCTGCATCAGGGAATAAACATTGTCGATGATGGTGATTTCCTCGTTGTATGCCGGTGCAATAATTGATACACCCGGAGTAAGCGGCGAACTCTCCATCAGGTATTTCAGTGTCGTATCCGACGGCATGTCTATCTTCACCCTTTTCTGCGCCCTGTAACTCTGAAAGACAAGAAACATGTAGCTCAGCAGTATCGCAATGGAATATACGAAGATTATACAACAGAATGTATAGTAAATGGATAACCACATAGCGTTTTTAATTCATAATGCATAATTCACCATGCATAATTCGTAACATTTATTTATTGGTTTATTAACTTTCAATCTTTTAACCTTTCACTTTTGACCTTCAACCTTAGTCCTTCAACCTTTCACCTTTCACTTTTCACCTTTCACCTTATATATATACTGTTTCTACGGAAGGATGATATGCCTGCTCTTTGTCGAGCCTTATCTTTGCAAGTGTGATGGGATTGTTGAAGAAAGAGAAGAATTTCTCTTCATCCTCGGTCTTGGCGGCCTCCAGCTCACGGAACTGTGCCAATCCCTTCTTTCCGTAGTTATACAGGCATCGCAATGCCTCGAACCGCACGTGAGGATTAGTGGCTTCCTTGTATTCGTCAACCAGCATGTCGAGGCTGTTGCCCGTTGCCATGCGTGTTACGGCATGCATTATTGCCACCTTGGTGTCGTCAGGCTGCATCAAGATAGAGTCAGCAAGCATCTTCTCGCTCTCAGAATAGTTGAGATAACCCCATGTGCGTGAAATCTCCTCTATCAGTTTCTTGTGACTGCTGATTCTGAAGAGGTCTTCAAGCTGCGGGCAGTATTCCTTCTGGTCGAAGCGCCGCATCAGCCTTACGAACACACACTGCGTGTTTGGGTTCTTCTGGTGCAGTGCCCAGTTGGCAAGGTTAGGCAGTTTTACGCCGCTCTTCCTGCGTCGCTGCAGCAGGAAACCCAGCTCAATCTCGTCGTATATGCAGCAGTTGTCGTCAAAGAAGTCTGTCTCAAAATAGTCAAGGTCGCTGTCCGAACTCGACATTATGGATGCATACATCGCCAGGCGCTGAACGTATTTGTTTTTTGAGACACGCAACTGGTTTATTACCCACGGACTGACATACAGTTTGAAGGTGCGCAGCATCGACAGTGCATCGCTTTTCTTCCTGTAGCTTCCTACACTTGTTACTTTCTCAAGAAACTCGCGCAGTGAGAAAAGGTTTATGAGTTGATGAAGGTTTTCGTGACGGCTGTGAGTGGCATTTCCTGATATGCACTTGAAATATACCATGCGACAGAAGAGCATCTTCTCCCTGTTGTCGCGCAGCACATCCTTCTTGTTGCTCAGTTCATCATCAACGCCGAGCAACTCCACCACCTCCATCCTTGTCATGTTTGGCTTACATTCGGCAGACAAAAGATATTCCACGGCTTTCCCGAAACGCTTTTCCAGGCGTTTCATCGTCTTTGTCCATTTGGCACGACGCCTCATCCTGTCAAACGTAATAAAGATGAGGGCAACTATGCTGCATGAACAAAATGTAATAAGCGTAACAGCTATCCTGACCTCTATGGGGTAATCGCAATAAGCCTTATAAAGAAAAGTAAGCCAATACGTCGCATATGCCAACCATAGGTTTAGGTAATATGTTATCCAAGAAATGGTATCCATCAAATAATAAAAACGTTTTCGGTGTGCAATGTATCGCACGAAACAAATAGTGCGTGTCAATCAAAGATTGGCGCACGTCTCTGATTTGCGAGTGTCAATGTTATCGCACGAAACAAATAGTGCGTGTCAATCAAAGATTGGCGCACGTCTCTGATTTGCGAGTGCAAAGTTAATAAATTATTTCCAAAAATAAAAGGAAAATTGTCTTTTTTTACTGAGTTTTTTATTCTTTTTGCCTTAGCTCAATATTTTCGCACTTTTTCTATCTGTTTATCCTTCAATTAGAATGGCAATTCTTCCTTGTCTCTCCCCCCTCGGGCAGTCTGGCTCAGCTTCCTTCACCCTGTGTTCTTTGTTTCACACTCCTTCCGTGTCATGCGAAAACGTCTGAAAATATATGGATTTTGGCTAATCGTTTGGTCGGTTACGATTAAAGATGTACTTTTGCAAGAGGTTTTTTATAAATGGTGAAATCGTTTTTTAACAACTACTTTCAATAAACAATGAAAAAGATACTATTTTCAGCCGTAATGGCCTCAATGATTACGGGGCAGGCATTAGCACAGAGTAACGAACCGACGTGGACGGGCACATGGGCCACAGCCGTAGAATGGACAGGACCTGGTGACATGCCTAAGGCGAGTCTCTCAAACCGTTCGCTGAGGGAAATTATCCATGTCAGCATAGGTGGCGAGACACTGCGCATGCAACTCTCCAACATCCACAGTAAGGAACCCGTGGAGATTAAGTCCATCTTCATCGCCAATGCGCTCGACTCTTGCGACATAGACACAAAGTCAGCAAAATACCTTACTTTCGGAGGCAAGAAGTCGGTGACTATCGCTCCGGGAGAGTCGGTATATTGTGATGTGATGAAATATCACCTCACACCGCTGCAGCGCCTTTCTGTGACCATCAACTACGGTGCCACTACACCGGTAAACGCTTCTTCACACCGTGGTTCGCGAACCACGTCTTATCTGATGAAGGGTGAGGCCAAGCCAAAGACGAAGTTTGTGGCAGAGGAGAAATGCGAACATTGGTACAACATCTCGTGCATAGATGTGCAGACCACCACCCCTACGCCATGCGTGGCAGTGCTGGGCAACAGCATCACCGACGGTCGTGGCAGTACCACCAATATGCAGAACCGCTGGACTGACTTCATGGCTGAGGCATACGGAGGCAAGGCCGCCGTGCTCAATCTCGGCATTGGAGGTAACGCTGTGGTGCGTGGAGGACTGAGTGAACCTGCCCTGGTGCGCTTCGACCGCGACGTACTGGGACAGCAGGGCGTGACTACTGTCGTCATCTTCGAGGGTGTCAACGACATCGGCGGTTGGAAGCCTAACCATGCCGAGGTGGTGCGCAATCTGACGAATGCCTATACCGAACTCATCAAGAAGGCAAAGGATGCCGGCAAGAAGGTATATATCGGAACCATCATGCCTTACTATGGCAACAGCTATTACAACCACTTCAGTGAGGCTGCACGCCTGACCGTCAACGACTGGATTCGTGCAAACAAGGATGTGGACGGCATCATAGACTTCGACAAACTGACGCAAGACCCTTCAAACCCGAAGGCTCTGCTCCCAGCATATTCATCTGACGGACTGCACGGTACCCCAGCTGCCTACGAGGCAATGGGTAAGCTCGCAGCCGAAAAGGTGAAATGATCTGAGTTTCGCAAGCTTTGCTCGCTCAAGAGTGGGGGATAAGGGAGTGAAAGTGAAGTAGAAGGGGGGTAGAAAGTGAAGTGATAGGGACAAATGTATTTGACAGTATCCCTGTAGATAAGTACGTAGGAGGCTTGCGAAACTTAAACAGATAACTATATAATTAGATGCTTAAAGTGTCAGGAAGCAGGTGCTAAACATAGCACATCTGTTTCCTGACACTTTGTTATTAATGGTTGATTAATGGCATTAATATTATGGTTAGAATGTGATGATTCGACATTTAGGCAAATGTTAAAAGTGTAAAGTTTTCTTAATGCGGTGTAATAGCTATGGTATTACATTGTAAAAGCTATCGTTTTACTGTGCAATCAGGCAGCTTTTACACCGTAAAAGCTACCTGATTAATGCACAATTCACAATGTATAATGCATAATTATTGCTGATGATTCGCTTTTTTTATCCTGTATGACGTAGTTGTGCATTGTGTATTTTGCATTATGAATTGAAAAAAGCGTTTTAAGGCCCCTCTACGCGATTCAACCTTCATTCTGGACTTCATGTCCACCCACCACCGTCAGTACCCCTTAAAATGAGTTTTCTTGACTGTGGAGAAATAGGATAATTTTTGTTAGGGAGTTAAGGGGGAGTTAAGGGGAGTTATTGCGGCTTTCAGCCGCTGGGAGTTAAAGGACATTACGTATGATCCATGTAAAGGATTGAAGAATTACAATAATGCACAATTCATAATGCATAATTCACAATTAGCTGCGCATGATTATTTGAATACGAAGGTTTAGCTCAGCGGTCCGAAGGAGAAAGCCAATGATCAAAAATGACATAAATTATTTCGCTCCGTAGGTGCTCAGGCACTTCGCGGAGTCACTCATAAATTTATTTATGGAGAAATTAATGACTTTTTATGGAAATTAATGGTACGCCGTAGGCAAAAGCTCTATTCGCTGAATAGTTGCGAAGGGTTTATGAATTGTAAAAAGTCGTTTTTTCTGTTGTATGGAAAAGCAAAAAAAAGTGAAAGTGTATGGTTTTGTCTATCAGAAAGTGGTGTAACGAGTATTACATATCGTTAATGATTTGTCGACAAACCATGAAAGCACTAACTTTGCATCGTCAATTAATCACAACTAATTACTAACTAATTAATAAACTCTATGTTAGAAATCCTGAATAAATATCCAGAGATTACTCTTGATGAGATGAAGGATGTTCGTTTGCTCAATCGAACCGACACAAAGTATGTCACCACGACGAACCGCCTGCGCAAATTCCTGCTTATGGCAGAGGGCGACTACTACGTGCAGGTGACTGGCGGAATGCGCATGCAGCCGTATCACACCATTTATCTTGACACCCCGGAGCAGAGTATGTATATGGCTCACCACGACGGGAAGAGACACCGCTATAAGGTACGCATGCGCACGTATGAGGTCAGTGGACAGTCATTTCTCGAAGTGAAGGACAAAAACAACCACGGGCGCACTAAGAAGAAACGCATAGAGATAGCAGACCTTATATATAAAGGTAGCGAGATGCTTGATTTCGTGAACATGAAGGTACCGTATGATGCCACCATGCTCAAACCCTCGATAGAGAACTATTTCCGTCGCATCACGCTGGTAAACAAAGCAAAGACAGAAAGGCTGACGATTGACACGGAACTGAGTTTCAACAATCTGCGCACTCATAATGAATGTAGCCTGGGAAACAAGGTGGTGATAGAACTGAAGCGCGACGGACTGACGGCATCGCCTGCCACGGCAATGCTGCGCACACTGCGGATTCAGCCATGCGGATTCAGCAAGATGGCTATAGGCACTGCGCTGACCTCGCCAGAGCTGAAGCAGAACAACTTCAAGGAGAGGATACACTACGTGGAGAGGATGGGAGGATTGAAAAATTGAAGAATTGAAGGATTGAGGGATTGAAGGATTAAAGAGGATAGAAACTAATTAAATATAATACTTATGGAAGAACTGGAATTTATGGAATCACAGGTGATGAATGCTGACTTTTGGCAGTTGCTCATCCGATTTGTATTTAACGCAGTGGTGACGGGAGCCATAGTGGGCTTCCTATATTACCCGAAATGCCGCCGCCGCGACTATTCGTTCACATTTATGCTTATCAGCATATCCATCTTCATGATGATATTCCTGCTGGGCAGCGTGAAGGTGAAGATAGGCTTTGCGCTGGGACTGTTTGCCATCTTCGGCATTATCAGATACCGCACGGAGCAGATGCCGGTGCGCGAGATGACCTACCTGTTTGTCATTATCGCATTGTCAGTCATCAATGCCCTGTCTGTCACGTTTTCGTGGGCAGAACTCGTTGCAACAAACATGCTGTTCTTCTTCAGCGTAATGGTGACGGAATGGAGCCGCTGGCTAAGACACGTCAGTACGAAGACGATAAAGTATGACCGCATCGAACTGATTACCCCCGAGCGGCGTGCGGAACTCATGGAAGACCTGACAAAACGCACTGGCCTCAGCATACTGAAGGTAGAAGTGGGCGACCTCGACTTGCTGAAAGACATGGCAATACTGCGTATCAGTTATGAGCCTGAGAATCATGACGTCAACACAACAGACGGTGCAATAATAAAATAAGACGAGACGATGAAAAAGGTTATTGTTAGTTATATGCTGCTTATGCTGTGTGCCACCGTGTCGCAGACGGCCGCTGCCGACGATTTCGGCACGTGGCTTGGCATAGGTGCTGAGAAAACACTGGGCAGCCGGTGGAGCATTGGCGCCGATGCGGAATGGCGCATTGCAGACAGGGTGAGTGCGGGTGTGTCGGCTGCATATAAGCCCGTGAAATGGTTGAAGTTGCAGGGTGGCTATGAACTGCAGGACGTGCGTTCGGAAGGCGGCCTGTCAAGCAGCGGCAAGTATTACAACGATGCACAGTGGCATCTGCGCCACCGCTTCTACGGTGACGTGACAGGCACGCTGAAGACTGGTAGGTGGAAACTGTCGCTGCGGGAACGGCTGACATATACCACGGCACCGTCATACGACCGCACACGCACGGTGGTAAACACGGAACGCTCGGACTATGGAACTGTCAGTACGAAAACAGTAGAAAGCAAGAGCAGTACGGTGCTGCGCACACGACTGGCAGCAGAGTATAGCATACCACACTGTGCGCTTACGCCATACGCATCCGTGGAAATGTATAACAACCCCTCCGTACAGAAGATGCGTTACACCGCCGGGGCGGAGTATAAGATAAACAAGAGGCAGTCACTGAAGATGTACTATCTGTTTCAAGATAGAAAGACACAGGACGACGATGATGAGCCGGCCATAGACCAGCATGTCGTTGGCGCAAGCTGGAACATAAAGTTTTAGGTTACATAATTGTCGGAAATTTATCCTTGCCTACGGCGTACCATTAATTTCCATGAATTGTCATTAATTGCTCCATAAATTAAATTTATGAAAGACTCCGCGAAGTGCCTGAGCACCTGTGGAGCGCAAGAATTTATGTCATTTATGGTCATTTATGGTGCCTCGCAGAGAATAATATTAATTCCATAAATATTTAACGTCAGTTTGAGGAAATTATATTTATGACGAAACACTATAAAAAACAAGAAATTATGCGGAAAATATTCTTAAAGATTCAATTATCGGTTTCAGCCATGCTGATGCTGACAGCATGCAGCAATGACGATTTCACCAGTTTCATTGGTGCAGAAACAAACAACACAAACAGCGGCTCAGTATCAGGCGGCAGCCTGGCGGCAGCAGAAATTGGCACAGCAGACATAGCAACGTTTGACATTGCCCTGAACACTGCAGCACTTGCCAATGAGACAGAAGTGACAGACGCAAGCAACGAAGACTTCGTGGAGGAGATGCTTGCTGCGGAAAGCGACGGCATAAAGACGCTCACGGTGACATACGACGGTACGACGGCAACATGGATATACACCAACAAAAAAGGAAATGTGGTTACGCCAGATGCCTCAGACCTGACAGTATCGGCAGACGGCGCACACGTGACGGTAAATGCCTACAAGAAAATAAGGTATGTGCTGCAAGGCTCCGCCACAGACGGATGCTTCAAGATATACAGCGACAAGAAGTTTATCATCGACCTCAACGGAGTGACACTTGCCAACAAGAGCGGTGCGGCCATCAACATACAGAAAGGAGCGGACGGCGACAAACGCTGTTACCTGCGTGTGATTGACGGTACAGTAAACACCCTGAGCGACGGCACGACATACTCCACACCAGACAGTGAGGACGAGAAGGGTGTAATCTTCTCAGAAGGCAAGCTACTCGTGAGCGGTAGCGGTTCACTCGTAATAAACGGCAAGGGCAAGAACGGTCTTGTGAGTGACGACTACATATACCTTCACGCCGGTACGAACACCATGATAACACCGGCATCGGGGTATGACGGCATAAAGGCCAACGAAGGCATATACATAGCGGGCGGCGTGCACAACATCACCTGTTCGGGCAATGCGCCAAAGGGACTGACATGCGACTCGCTCGTCAGCATCACAGGTGGCCGCACCACCATAATCAACAACGGCGTTGCTGTATATGACAGCGAGGAGCAGGACTACAGTCAACCGGCGGGCGTGAAGTGTGACAGCGCCATAGTAGTCAGCGGCGGCGAACTGTATTGCAAGTCCACAGGCAACGGTGGCAAGGGCATACGTGCAGGACTGCTATATACCCAGAATGGTGGTACGGTGAAGATAATCACCACAGGTTCGAGCGTGGGCAGTTCTCAGTCAAATATGCGTCCGGGCGGTAATACTTCGTCAAGCGGCAGTGATGCAGAGCCAAAAGGACTGCATGTGGGCAAGAAGAGCGATACGTCAGGACTTATCACCATCAACGGCGGACAACTCACCGTGCGCAGCACAGGCGGCGAAGGCTCTGAGGGCATAGAGAGCAAGAACAAAATCGCAATCAACGGTGGTATCGTTGAGAGCTACTGCTATGACGATGCCATCAATGCAAAGACCAACATCACCATCAACGGCGGCTATGTATATGGCAACGGCACGAACAACGACGGCATAGACTCCAACGGAACGCTGACCATCAACGGCGGCGTGGTGCTTGCCTGCGGAACGACGACACCGGAAGACGGTTTCGACTGCGACCAGAATACGTTCGCGATAAACGGCGGAATACTCGTAGGCATAGGCGGTGACAGCAGTACGCCGACATCGAGCGCATGCAAGCAGGCATCTGTGCTATCGAACATATCGCTCAGCGGCGGTTCCGTAGTAGCACTGCAGAAGTCGGACGGCACTGCCGTGGCAGCCTTCAAGGTACCAGGGCGCTACAACGGTTCATACAAGGTGTTGCTGTCGGCTCCCGGCATCATCACTGGTAATACATATAGTTTCATGACGGGTGCAACCATAGATGGAAAGTCATTCCAGGGCATCGTGTTTGATGAATTGGCCGTCAGCGGTGGCTCAGCCTCATGGAGCTATACCCAGAGCAGTTTGGTGACAGGCAGCACCAGCGGCGGCATGGGGGGCAGGCCTTTTTAAGAGGAAGCGTGAGGAAATTTTTTTCAGTTTAATGGCCGAAATATGCTTTTTTTTTATTAATTTTGCAGTTGGAAGTAAAACCAAGACTATAAAACAAGATAAAAACAAAGCAACATGAGATCAATACACATATTGTCATCACTTTTATTAAGCACATCGTTGCTCACTGCCAATGCACAGAGTTTCACGGCACAGGCCAAGGAATTTGAGTGCGGTCAGATGATGTTTCGCACCCCTGCCACCATCACGGTGATGCTGCGCAACACGTCTACGCACCCGGCAGAGATAAAATACATAGACACAGGTTGTGGTTGTTCAAAAGCCACATACCCTGCTGGCGAGGTGAACCCAGGTCAGGATGCACAGGTGACCCTTACCTTCGACTGTAAGCAACTGGGCCACTTTGACCGCATAGTGCGCGTGTATGACAAACAGTCGGAGAAACCGGCGGAGTTTGAGGTGCGCGGTCAGGTGGTGGCAAAGATAGAGAACTACACCGGCAACTACCCTTTCAAACTGGGAGTGCTGCTAACCGATGCAGAGGCGATAGACTTTGACGATGTGCACAAGGGTGTGAAGATGGTGAAGGAGATACACGTCATGAATCCTACGGGCCAGAATGTGGAGCCGGTGATGCTACGACTGCCGTCATACCTGACTGCAGAGATGCAGCCTAAGATACTGGGACCGAAGCAGAAGGGAACGATGTATGTGACACTCAACTCTCGCGACCTGCGTGACTACGGACTGACACAGTCAACGATATATCTGGCAAAGAACGGCAGTGACAAGGTGAACCAGGACAAGGAAATAACTGTATCAACAATATTGTTGCCGCCGGTAATGGGCAAAGATGATCTGAAGCGTGCCTATGCCCCGAAACTCGTGATGTCGGCAAAGTCACTCAATATGACCGAACTGCAGACGAAGTCGAAGGCTCATGACGAGATAACGATAAGCAACGAGGGTAAGTCAACGCTTGAAATAAGCAAGCTGCAGCTCTTTACCACAGGCCTGCAGGTGCAGCTGGGACAGCAGCGCCTTGACCCAGGTGAGACAACGAAACTGAAAGTAACAGCCATCGGCAAGGAACTGAAGAAGGTTCGCACACGCCCGCGTATCCTTATGATTACCAATGACCCGAACCATCAGAAGATAGTCATTGACGTGCACAAGTAATTCTGATTTCAAAAATAAAATAAAACACAGATTCCACAGAATACTCTGATTTCTCGCTCATAAGAGAATCCAAGTAAATTTGTGGAATCTGTGTTTTTATATGACTGCTCTATTTCTCTTTTCTCTCATTGGAGGGGGAAACAGAGACCTTCGTATACTTAGTGTCTCAGATATTTCTTCTTCCAGTCTTCGTAGAAGAATGGCAGTTCATACATCTGCTCACCAGTTTGGTCTATAAACAACTGTGTGGTGGAGCCCTTGCAGCACAATACGTTGTCGCGCTCACGATATATCTCGTAGCGATAGTCGAGACGCGCACCGCGCTTTTGCACGTAGAATGTGTGTATCACCGCCACGTCGTTCATTTCCAGTGGAGCGAGGCATCGCACCTGAATGTCGTAGATGGGAGCATAGATGCCTGTGTCCTGCATCATTTTGTAGTCGATGCCGGGGTAGTGCCTGCCGAACGACTCGCGACCGTCTTCAAAGTATTTCACGTAGGTGCCGTGCCATACGCGGCGCATAGAGTCTATCTCAGAGAATTTGACCTGCACCCGGGTGATGTCTTCTAGTTCCATTATTTGAATACGGAATCGTTAACTGTTGCGCCTAAGTTGTATCCGCTGAAGGCATAGTCGGTGTATGAACCGCCCTTCTGCATCATGCGTATGGAACGCAGTTCCTGTGCCTTGCCATCGATGGTTACGATGAAAGAAGTGAACATCTGCTTTTTCTTTGTGGGTGCGGGAGTGATAGTCAGCACGATGTTCTGTCCGTTCTTTGCTATTTTAATGTCAGAATGACGGCTGATGTCTGTAGCCCCACCGTTGAAGATGCTCTCCAGCACATCGTGGAAGGTCTTGTATTGAGCATCTTTCTTGCTGTCGGTTTTTGCCTTCAGTGGTCCTTTCTTCATGGTAAAGGCAGTGCCGTTCATCAGCAGGGCGTCTTTGCCATTGGCGATGAGCACCTTTGCTCCTTTGTTCTTTACATACAATGTGCCCGTTGTTACCTTGTCCTTGGCCACAGCAGCCTTATGAACGGTGCGCGTGGCGGTGGCGGTAAGTGATGCTACATTCTTGAACTTTGCTACAGCCTTTTTGTAGTCGGCGTTTTGTGCGAATGTCATTGCACAGATGAGTGCAAGACATAAAGTTATAAATAATCTTTTCATGTTTTTCTTTTTTAAACTTTTACTCCTGACTAAACTTAAATACTTTTGATTCAATTAAAAATAGTGTATAGAAAACTTTTGGAACTTTAATAGTTTTATTACATTCTTTTTGACGTAAAGTGTGCAGGAGCGTTTAATCAGTTCTTGTTCAACACCCTTTCAATAACTTGTGGGAAATTGGCCTGTTCCAGTACATGAATTTTCTGTTCGATGTCTTCGATGGTATCATCAGGAGTCAGTGTGGTCTTGAACTGCTCTATTATCTGTCCGCCGTCAATCACATTGTTCACATAGTGTATGGTGATGCCGGTTTCTGTCTCTCCGGCGGCTTTCACAGCCTCATGCACATGGTGTCCGTACATGCCTTTGCCACCGTATTTTGGCAGCAGGGCAGGGTGGAGGTTGATGATTTTGTTGGGGAAGGCTTCTATCAGGTAATCAGGAACCTTCAGCAGGAACCCTGCAAGGATGATATAGTCGCAGCCCTTCAGCTGGTCCAGTACGTACTGAGGTTCGTCATTGAACTGCTGGCGTGTAATCACCATGTTTTTTACACCGAGGTTTTCTGCTCGCGTAAGGGCGTAAGCATCGGAGCGGTTGCTGATGACGATGTTTATGTTTACGTCTTTGTTGTCTTTGAAATAGCGTATGATGTTCTCGCAGTTTGTTCCGCTGCCGCTTACGAATATAGCTAAGTTTTGCTTCATCTTATTAATTGCAGATTATGAATTGAAAATTATGCGTTATGCATTGTGCCTTGTGCATTGTGAATAAGGTAATTGTCTAAGATGGTGATTGCCGCCATGGCTTCCACAATGGGTACGGCTCTTGGCAATACGCAGGGGTCGTGGCGTCCTTTCGCCTTCAGTATTGTGGGGTTGCCCTCGAGGTCGATGGTGGGCTGCTCACGCAGTTGGGTGGCAACAGGCTTGAAAGCTACGCGGAAATATATGTCTTCACCGTTGGAGATGCCGCCCTGTATGCCTCCGCTGTTGTTCGTCTTGAAACTCGTAGGTGAGGCAAACAAATCGTTTTGTTCGCTACCTCTCATGCTCAGTCCCTGGAATCCCATACCATACTCGAATCCTTTTGCCGCATTGATAGACAGCATGGCACTGCCGAGCATCTGGTGTAGTTTGCCGAATTCCGGTTCGCCGAGTCCTACGGGACATCCCTTGATGACGCAGGTCACGGTACCGCCAATGGTGTCGCCGTCGGCTTTCACCTCCCTTATGAGGTTTTCCATCGCTTCTGCTTTCTCTTTGTCCGGGCAACGCACAGCATTTGTCTCTATCAGTGACGGGTCATATTTCTTGTAGTCTGTGTCAAGAGCTATGTCGCCCACCTGTGAAGTGTACGCGTAAATATCGATGCCGAGTTGTCTCAGCACCAGTTTTGCGAAGGCTCCTGCCACGCAGCGACTGATGGTGATGCGTGCCGATGAGCGTCCGCCGCCGCGGTGGTCGCGTATGCCGTATTTTTGTTGATAGGTATAATCAGCGTGTGAAGGGCGATATACGCATCGCATATTCTCATAGTCATGTGAGTGCTGGTTGGTATTGCGCACTATGAAACCTATGGGGCAGCCTGTGGTCTTGCCTTCAAATACACCGGAAAGTATCTCTATCTTGTCTGCTTCGTTGCGGCCTGTGGTGATGTCGCTCTGTCCTGGTCGGCGGCGGTTAAGTTCGGACTGTATGAAATCCATATCCACCTTCACACCGGAAGGCATGCCGTCAATTACTCCACCGATGGCCTCACCGTGGCTTTCTCCGAATGATGTTATTCTATATATTCTTCCGAAAGTGTTCATCGTTTTCTTTTTCTGTTACGATACTGCTGTTTTTAATGACAACTGCCGCATCCGCCTTCACATCCGCCTTCACAACCGTTTTCGCAGTTGCCTTCGCCTTCATTGTGGCATCCACCGTGGCAACCGCCACCCTTGCATCCACCGCATCCACCGCCGGAGAGACTGTTGATCATCTGCTGTATTTCCTCGTTGGTGGCCTCGTGGCACTCAAGCACTTCACCTTGGAACTGCAGGTCGCAGCCAGCCAAAGGGTGGTTGAGGTCAACGATGACCTTGTCGGTGCTGATTTCTAATACGCGGCCCATGAAATTGTTGCCGTCAGCATTTTGCAGAGGAATGATGGCACCTTCGTATATCATCTGTTCTGCAAACTTTCCGTCAATGTTGAAGATTTGTTTGTCAAGTGTTACGATGCGCTCTTTAATGTATTCACCAAAGGCGTTTGCCTGTGGTATGGTGAAATCGAAAGAATCGCCTTTGCCTAATTTCTCTATATGTAATGCGAACTCCGGTATCGTCGTTCCGAAACCTGTGATGAATGTGAATGGTTCTTGAGCTGTTACGTCTTCGCTGAGTGTGCGTTCACCGTTCTTTATAGTATAAAGTTTGTATGCTACGGCGTAAAAGTTGTTTGTCATTTTCTTTTCTTTCAGATTATAAATTGTGTGTTTTGTATGTGATTTGAATTGTGGGATGATTCTTATCCCCATAATGTTTATTCTTCGCTCAAGTGGCCAATCTTGTGATTCATTACCTCCTTGTCTGTTTTTGTGAAATCACTTGTGTCATCTTTATAGGAAGGATCAGGCATATACCAGAACTGGCTTTCAAAGAATTTTTTCAGTCGGGCATCCTTGAATATATGTCCACGATGTGCGAAAGGAAGGTTGTGGCATATACGCTGGCGGAAAGCCTTGTCTGCTGGTGCGATGTTGGTCGGTTCCATCGTTTCTGCCATATAAACGAATGAAGGACTTGAACGGTCATAAAATGCGCCATACTGGTATTTGTCGGCTCCGTATGAATAGTATGTGTCTGCAGAGAAGATATTGAGTTCTTCTTCCGGGTTTGGCGTGAAGTTGTAGAGGTGAATCTGAGCTTCACCATTACGCAATGCTATCTCCCATCGCCCAGATCCGTCTGGAAGGGTACGTATTTTCATGTTGCCGCTTTTCTTGACAAAGCGGTTATCTGCTCCAAAGACTTTTTTGTCTATCAAGAAATGTTTGGCTGTATTCTCGGCTTTTATTACCAGAGTGAAGTCGTCGATGCGTTTGTTGGCCCAACGTGCAGCAGGAGAGAGCTTGTAACTTAAGTCCCAGGTTGTTCCGACTATTACTGACAGACAGTATGAGTATGTGTGGTGAACGATGTTTTTGCCAGGTTTGAAGTCTGCATAGAAATAGTAAACGTATGAGAAACCCTTTTGTTCTCCAGTCTGTTTGTTTGTCAGGGTCATTCCCATATCATCGTCGTCAAACTTCCAGTCTGATACGTTGATTATCTGAGGAACTTTGTCCTCAGAACTTATTGCCACAGCATTGTCGTGGTCTATCTTCTTGCCGTTCATCTCTACGGTGAAGTTTTTGATGTATGGATGCACACCGCTTGGATAAAACTCGTATGCGTCGTTATATGGAGGGTCGGCCTCGAAACCCATCTTGACAGACTTTGTCGTGCTTTCAGGGTTGTAGAACTCATAATAAACATCCACATCGGCATATCCATTGTCGCGCAGCGAAATAGTGAGAACCTCTTTCTTTACACTAATCTGGGTCTCTTGCAGAGGTATCAGTTGATTACCGTCAGTGAAGTATGTCCCGTCGTTTGCGGCAGCAGTCATGGCAACTAATGCGAGCAATACACTTGTGATAATTTGTTTCATATCATTTCTGCTTTATTATTGTCTTGCAAAGGTAATTATATTTTTTTATATATGCAATTTTGATAAGCGTCAATTAACAAGTTTTGACACTTGTCAAGAAAACTGTGTGCGCACACAGTTTTTTCGTCAAATCCTTTGCAGAGTGCGGATAAAGCAGTAATTTTGCACTCGCAAACTCGCAGAGATAAAGAAAACTTTTTGAAAGGAGTTTATTTTAAGGTGGGTGGTCCGCTCCGACTTATCATTTCCGACTTCGGTCGCTGGTGTGGTCGGGCGGACTTTTTGTTTACTTATGTATTCATAGGCTGTGTGTCGTCTGGCTTCAACAAAAAAGAGGAAATGGGAAAACATGACATTTTCCCATTTCCTCTTTATATCTTGTTTTTCTTATGTTATGCAGCAACAGCGGCGTGCAGCATCTCGTATATGCAGCTTACTACGCCGAAGAGAAGTATGCCGGCAGTGCAGACAACAAGCGTCAGCTTTGTGTTGCAGTCCATCTTGAATGTCGGCAAAGCTTCACCATCGTTGTTGATATACATGGCCTTGACGATAAGCAGATAGTAGTAGAGTGACACTACAGTGTTTACCAAGGCGATGAATACGATGCAGTATGGCCAGAAAGTGAAACGGCCGTCAACGGCAGCAAGGAACACAAAGAACTTTGAGAACATTCCTGCGAATGGTGGTATGCCGCCGAGCGAGAAGAGTGCCAGCGTCATAAGGAACGCCATCTTCGGGTTCTTCTGATACATGCCATTGTATGCCTCCATGTCAGTGCGTCCGCCGTTGGCGTTCTCTACTGATGCTATGATTGCGAACACTGCCATGTTTGCTACGATGTATATGAGGACATAGTACATCAGTGCTGTCATTGACATCACATAGTTGCCGCCGATGGCAACCAGCATGATGTAGCCTGCCTGTGAGATAGAGGAGAAGGCCATGAAGCGCTTCAACTCTGACTGGCGGATTGCCATGAGGTTTGCTATCGTAATAGACAATACGACGAGTATCATCATCATCAATGTCCAGTAAGGCATGATGGCAATGAATACCTTGTAGAGTATTGCAACGAGTGTGAATGCTGCAGCGCCTTTAGAGATGACACTCAGATAACCCGTCACAGTGGTAGGAGCACCCTGATAAGTGTCGGCTGTCCAGAAGTGGAACGGAACGAGTGAAATCTTGAAGCCGAGACCAGCAACGAAGAATACCATACCCATGATTATCATAGGTGTGTTGTCGATAGCCTTGGCGAAGTCCTCAAAGTAAAGTGTGCCAGTTGCACCGTACAGGAATGAGATGCCGTAGAGCATTACACCTGATGAGAAAGTAGCAGTAAGGATGAACTTTGCTGCTGCCTCTGCAGAATCGTTGCGCCACTTGTCGAGGGCTACCATGCAGCCCATTGGCACTGATGCCATTTCAAGTCCGAGGAAGAACATAAGGAAGTCACCGGCAGACATCATCATGAACATACCTAGCAGTGTTGACACTGTGAGCATGTAGAACTCACCCTCAACCAAACGAGCCTCAGTCTTGGCAAGCCAGTTGCGTGCCTGCATTACACAGATGAGTGTGCCGAAGGTCAGAATAGACTTCATCATGTTGGCAGCTGGTGTGGCATGATACATACCGCCGAAGAGTGTTGCGCCTTCCTTGCCACCCCATGAGGTGAAGCTGACTATCAGCTGTGCCAACAGAAGGAAGCACACCATAGGATTGAACCATTTGCGGTTCTCCTGTTTGCTGGTGGCGAAATCGGCTATGAATACTATGACCAATATTGCAACCAACATGGCCTCGGGTATCATATATAGAAATTGACCGTAATTCATATCTGTAATATATAATCTTTATTCTATAATTAGTTTAGAGTGTTGCAAGATTCTGAAGAATAGGCGCTACTCCGTTTTCGATGATATGGCTTGCCCATATTGGGAAAGAACCAAGACCTGCCACGCAAGCTATCAGACAGCATACAGCGAATTTCTCGTCCCATGTTGCATCGGTGAGTTCCTCGTAGTGTGGGTTGGTAACCTTTCCGAAGAGGATGAAACCGACTGTACGAAGGATATAAACCGCAGTCACTACAATTGACGTACAAGCGATAATCGTACAGCAACGATGGAATGTATCTGCATTCTCGAAAGAACCTACGAATATCGTCATCTCTGCAATGAAACCAGAGAAGCCTGGCAGACCGAGGTTTGCAAGGCCTGCAATGACATAGCCTACAGAGAGGAACGGCATAATCTTCATCAATCCACCGAGTTCACGGATGTCACGAGTGTGTGTGCGTCCGTAAATCATACCGATGAGTGCGAAGAAGAGTGCTGTCATCAGACCGTGAGAGAGCATCTGCAGTATGGCACCGGTGCATGACACCTTAGTCATCATGAGCAGTGCGAAGAGCACCAGTCCGCAGTGTGACACTGAAGAATATGCGTTGATGAACTTCAAGTCTGTCTGTACGCAGGCAGAGAATGCACCATATACTACAGAGCAGGTTGTCAGGATAAGGAATATCCATGCCAGCTCGTTGGTAGCCTCTGGAAGGAGGAACATGGCAATGCGGAAGCAGCCGTAACCACCGAGTTTCATCAGCACACCTGCGTGAAGCATAGACACTGACGTTGGCGCACAACCATGACCGATTGGAGACCATGTGTGGAATGGGAACAGCGCACCGAGCACGCCGAAACCGATGAACACGAATGGGAACAGCGCCTTCTGTATTGCTACAGGAATGAACTGTGCACCATTGGTATGGTGTGCAATGTCAAGGATGTTCATGGTGGAAGCACCGCTGAAGAAATAGATGCCCACGAGACCGATGATAATCAGTGCAGAACCACCCATCAACATCAGTGTCAGTTTCATGGCAGCATACTCCTTTTTGCCTGAACCCCAGTAACCAATGAGCAAATACATAGGGATGAGCGCAACCTCATAGAACATGAACATGGTGAACATGTCGATAGAGATGAAGAAACCATATACACCCGTTGACAGCAGTGTGAACCACATGAAGAACTCCTTTGTCAATGGCTGCAACTTCCATGATGCGAATGTGCCTGTGAATACGATGATGCTTGAAAGCAGCAGCATGACCACGCTGATGCCGTCAACGCCCACTGCGTATGCTATGTTGAGTGGTGCGAACCATACGTGCGAGTATGTGTAGAGCATCTCTGCACTGTTGCCTGCTGCACGCTGTGTCATAAAGTCAATGGTAAGCCATGTGCTGAGAGCCACAAGACAAGTAGCACCAGCCACCATCACACCACGCACCTGATTGATGTTGCGTGCAGCCCAAAGACCAGCAAGCATCAGTACAGGTATTATTACGAATAATGTTAATATACTCATCTTTTATTCTTTAATTTCTGTTTACTATGTTATTTTAAAGACAAATCAAGAGCAATGTCAATGCCACGGCACCGCAGATGAACCATGTAGCATAACTGCGTACATCGCCGTTCTGTGTGGTGCGTATGCTCTCGCCGCCAGCGTTGGCTCCCCATGCGGTGAAGTCGATGAAGCCGTTGATGATGTGCTCGTCGATCCATGCTACGGGATATGAAACGAAGCGGAAGAGAATCTTGTGTGTCACAAACATATAAACCTCGTCCATGTAGAAACGCTTGTATGCCCAGCGGTGAAGACGTGGTGCAAGAGAGTACATCTTGTCTGCGATAGGCTGTGTCTCACCTTTATATATATAGGTAGCGAGTGCTATCGAGCAGATTGCAATAACTGTTGATGTTGCGGCAATAACTGGGTCGAAATGTACCGTATATTGTGTGCCGCTTGCCGTTACGAGTGAACCGAACGATGCCCAGTCCCAATTGAGGAATCCTCCGAGTGTGGTGAAGACACCTACACCGATTGTTATAACGCTGAGGAATATGAGTGGGAATGTCATTGTCCAAGGAGCCTCGTGCGGTGTGTGGTGAGCGTGCAGTTCCTTGTTCTCTGTGCCCCAGAAGATGCCGTAGTACAGACGGAACATGTAGAATGCCGTCATGGCAGCCACTGCTGTCATCCACCATCCGCAGATTGGTGAATAAGCGAAGCATGCAGAGATAATCTCGTCCTTAGAACTGAAACCAGAGAAGAACGGAATACCTGCGATGGCAAGACACGAGATAAGGAATGTTGCGTGGGTTATAGGCATGTACTTGCGCAGACCACCCATCGTTGACATCTCGTTAGAGTGAACAGCATGTATGATACAACCAGCACCAAGGAACAGACACGCCTTGAACATAGCGTGAGTGAAGAGGTGGAACATTGAAGCCATGTAACCCAGTGAACCGTGGTTGTCAATAATGCCATGCTCACCATGTCCTGGCAGACATACACCGAGGGCAACCATCATGAATGCAATCTGTGAGATGGTTGAGAATGCAAGTACGCGCTTGATGTCGCTCTGTGCGCAAGCCACAGCTGCTGCATAGAAGGCTGTGAACGCACCAATCACAACAATAATAGACATGTGCTGTGGTGCATATTCTATCCACAGAGGGAACATACGTGCTATCTGGAACACACCGGCAACAACCATTGTAGCAGCATGGATAAGTGCTGATACAGGTGTCGGGCCTTCCATGGCATCAGGCAGCCAGATGTGCAGTGGGAACATAGCTGACTTACCAGCACCACCGATGAACATCAGTACAAGTGCTGTTGGCAGAATCAGACCGCCGGCAGCCCATGCCTTGTCTGCACTGCAGAATGTAAATGTGTCGGCTGCAGCTCCTGTAATCTCTCCTGCGAAAGAGAAGTTGAATGAGCCTGTGTAGTAACCGAAGATAAGTATGCCGACAAGGAAGAACATATCGGCAAAACGTGTTACTATGAATGCCTTCTTAGAAGCGTGGACAGCTGCCTGCAACGGATAGTAGAAGCCGATGAGCAGGTATGAGCTGACACCCACAAGTTCCCAGAACATATACATCTGGAAAATGTTGGTGGCTACCACGAGACCAAGCATTGAGAATGTGAACAGTGACAGGAAAGCGTAGTAGCGCTGGAAACCTTTTTCACCGTGCATATATCCGAAAGAATAGATGTGCACCATGAGTGACACCGTAGAGATGACGATGAGCATCATTACTGCGATAGGGTCGAGCAAGATGCCGAGGTCAAAATGCAATGAACCGAGCGGCAGCCATGTGGTGTTGTAAGGCACTACTGTGGCAAACGTGCCGTCTGCCAGTCTGTCCATAGAGAAATACTGGAAGGCAGTAATGTAGCTCAGCACTGTCACTGCACCCAGTGAGCAGGTGCCGATAAGTCCGGCAGCCTTGTGCGACCAGCCTTTCTTTCCTCTGAAATAATCAGTCAGGCCGATTACCAGAAATGAAAGCAGAGGCAGAAGAAGTATACCAATTGTATATCCGAATTCCATTTGTTTTCTTTTTTATTTGGTTAATGTGACTGATTATTTTATAGTTTCATATTCTGTATGCTTGACACGGAATCACTGTTGAAGTGACGGAAAGCATTGATGATGATTGCTATTGCAACAGCACTCTCAGCAGCACTTATGCCGATGGAGAAAAGTGTGAAGAACATACCCTCCATTGCTTCTGGATAAAGCAGACGGTTGAATGCTGCAAAGTTGATGTCAACGGCATTGAGCACCAACTCAATGCTGACAAGCATGGCAATCATGTTGCGACGGGTTACGAAACCGAATACGCCGATGAAGAACAGTATCGCGCTGAGCACGAAGAAACATTGTACTGGTACCATAACTTATTTGTCCTCCTTTTGATTACGTGAAACAACGAGTCCTCCAATGATACATGCAAGGAGGAACAGTGATATGAACTCAAACGGCAGCACATACTGGTACTTTTCTGCACCCATAAGCGTGTTGCCAATCTTTTCCATAGGAACCTCTACGTCATCAACAGAGCAGAATTTCTCAAAGAACTCAGACTTCAGCTGTGCAACAACAACAGTTACGAAACCCACCAGGGCTACTAACGCTGCCACTGTCATGCGCTTGAAGTCGATTTTCTCCTTAAGACCCTGCAGGCGACGCTTAGAAATGAGCTGTATGGCGAAGATGTAAATCATCGTCATGCCGCCAGCGTAGATGCTCAACTGAGCAGTGCCGAGGAATGTGTAGTCAAGCAGGAAATACAAACCTGCTATGGCAAAAAGCACGAACAGCAGCGCTGTGACAGCACGCATGATGCTCTTTGTCATCACAGAGAAGATGGCTGAGCAGATTATCACTGCTGCCAATATAGCGAACATTATAATATTTGCCATGATTATTATGCCTCCTCTTTATTTGGTTTAACATTTGCGTCATCCGCCTTTTCTGCGGCCTTGGCAGCTTCTGCAGCCTTGGCAGCGGCAACTTTCGCATTCTCCTCGTACTGCTTCATTTCTTCTTCCGTAGGTGGAACATTAAGATGCAGTTCAAGTGCCTCGCGGCTGAATGTTGCATTCTCAAAGTCCTTGACGAACTCGATGGCACCGAAGTTGCACGCATTGACACACAACTGACAGAACATGCAGTCGCCGAGATTATACTGATAATCGGTGAGCAGTTTCTTCTTCTTGCCATCAGCAGTGGTTACCATCTGCGACAGGATTTTGATACTGCCATTAGGACATGCCTTCTCACACAGCGTGCATGCCGTACACTTGTTCTTGCCGTTCTCGTCGTGTGGCATGACAAGTCTGCCACGGTGACGCTCGGCAATGTGCTGTGTCTTGCGGTTCTCGGGATACTGCTCCGTTATCTTCGGGGTAACGTATTCACCCATGGTGATATCCATACCCGTCAATAAGGTCTTTATGCCCGATATGACACCGCCGAAATATGAATTGTTCTTAGCCATTTCTTTTACTTATCTTTTTTAACGGCGATGTCAACGCCTACAAGTTTCTGTTCTTTAGCAAATGCCGCACGGAATTTCAGTGCGCGTACTGCAATGACGGCAAATATTACAGCGATAACTGCAGCCACTGCGATGCCAGAGTAGATTGAGCCAACTATGTCGAATGCTACACATACCGTCATAAGCACAAGATTGAGCAGTGCCAGCGGCATGAGATATTTCCACTCAAGGTTCAGTATCTGGTCGATACGCAGACGTGGGAATGTCCACTTAATCCACATCAGCAGCCATACCATAGCGAATGCCTTTCCAAGGAACCATACGATACCTGGAATGTAATCCATGACAGCGTCAAATCCGGTAACACCGATATGCACCGGACACCAGCCACCAAGGAATACGAGTGTTGTCATACCTGCAACGATAAAGAGGTTCAGGAACTCTGCAAGGTAATAGAAGCCGAAGCCCATACCAGAGTACTCAGTATGATAACCGGCAGTCAGCTCCGACTCTGCCTCTGCAAGGTCGAAAGGACCACGGTTTGCTTCTGCATTTCCTGCAATGAGGAAGATGAGGAAGGCGATGATTGCAGGAACGTGTCCCTGGAATATCAGCCATCCGAAAGGACCTTGCTGAGCCTCGACGATACCTGACACCTGCATGGTGCCTGTAAGTATTGTAGCGGTGATAAGACACAGACCGAGCGACATCTCGTAAGAAATCATTTGCACGGCACCACGCATGGCTGATACAACACCGTACTTGTTGTTGGAAGACCAACCAGCAAGGAACACACCGATTACACCGATAGCACTCAATGCAGTATAGAGGAATATACCTACATTGAAGTCAAGTACAACGGCGCCCTTGTTCCAAGGCAGGAATGCAAAAGCTCCGATAGAACCCATTATTACGAGTATAGGAGCGAGTGCATAGAGCAGTTTGTCAGCCTTGTCAACGAAGAATATCTCCTTGATAAGCATCTTCAACACGTCGGCAAACACCTGGAGCAATCCCCAGGGACCAACACGCATAGGGCCGAGGCGGCACTGGAAATAGGCGCACACCTTACGTTCCATGAATATCAGTGCGATGGCAAGCAGGGCATATCCCACGATGATGAGCAGTCCCACCAGCACGCACTCAATGGTAAGCACTAACCACTCAGGCATTTCGAAGAATCCGAAGCCAGTCAGCAGCATCTCGTGCAACCATGTTGTTACTATTGAAAAATCAAACATTTGTTTTATTGATTAAGGATTATGGATTAAAGAATAAGCTTTATTCTGTATTCCTTACAACTTTATTCTTAACGGTCGATATCAGGAATGATGTAGTCAAGACCTGCACCGACAGCGATAAGGTCGGCCACCTTGGTGCCGCGCAGCATTTCGTCGAGCGCACCTACCAATGACAGGGCCATTGGACGCAGTTTCATGCGGAATGGCGACTTATCACCACGCGAGTCAAGATATACACCAAACTCACCGCTTGTACCTTCTACAGCATAGTACCACTGGCCTTCCGGACACTTAATGATGGGCTTCTGCTTGATGTAGTATTCACCTTCAGGAATGTTGTCGATGAGCTGTTCAATAATCTTGATTGACTGTTCAATCTCCTTGATACGCATGTAGTAGCGATCCTGTGCATCACCATTCTCAAGAACAATCTGTTCCCATTCAACCTTGTCATACATGTCGTATGGGTAGTTCTTGCGGATGTCGTTGGCCCAGTTTGAGGCACGTCCGTTGGAACCGCTTACACCATAGTCGATGCACTGTTCCTTGGTGAATGTGCCCACGCCCTCAAGACGCTGATGGGTGATTACGTTCTCGCCAAACACATTCATGTATTCATCGAGTTTCGGCTTCAGGTATGCGCAGAGCTTCTTCACGTTCTCCTGGAAGTTCTCGTCGATGTCTGCCTGCAGACCACCAATGCGGTAGTAGTTCTGAATGAGGCGTCCACCTGTTGTCTCCTCCATTGCATTGAGAACATACTCACGGTCGCGCATACAGAAAAGGAATGCGGTCAAAGCACCCAAGTCCTGTGCATAACAGCCGAGGAACAGCAAGTGTCCGTCAATACGCTGAAGCTCATCCATGATAGTGCGGATGGTTTTGATGCGGTCGTTGAGTTCTATGCCAAGAGCCTCTTCGATTACACCGCAAATAGCGTGGCGATTCATCATGGCAGAGAGATAGTTAAGACGGTCTGTCATTGCCAGAGTCTGAGGATAAGTCATCTCCTCAAACATTTTCTCTATACCACGGTGAATGTATCCAAGATGAGGATAAATCTTCTTCACTGTTTCACCGTCGAGGATTGTCTCAAGTCGCAGCACACCGTGTGTTGATGGGTGCTGAGGACCGATGTTGATAACGAAGTCATCCTCCTTGAACAGAGGCACCTTCTTCTCAATGACGTTGCCCTCTGAGTCAAGTGAGTACTGTGAAGTCTCGCTGACCTCAACATCGTCTTCGAGTGAATAGCCTTCTTTTGGCTGGAAATCCTTGCGGAAAGGATACCCCTCGAAGTCGTTGCGCAGGAACAGACGGCGCATGTCGGGATGACCGAGGAACTTGATACCATAAAAATCAAAAACCTCGCGCTCAAGCAGGTCGGCTGTTTTCCAGAGATTGGTGACGGTGTTGATTATATAGTCGTCGCCTTTCTTTTCTGCCATGGTCTTCACTGATATACGCTCATGCGTATCAGTGTTCTCCATTATATATATACAGCCCAGCTCGCCTTCGCCGAAGTCTTCGCCTATAATTGTAACGAGGTAATCGAAATGCTTCTCGTTGCGGAGCTTTGCCATCTCTGTGGCAAACTCACCAAAAGAATATTCTATATTGTTAAGTTTCATTCCGTATTACCCTCCTTATTTAAAAGTGTCATTAATTTCCTTCTTCACTGCTTTGACGCAAGTGTCGGCTGCCGACTTCATCTCTGCAATGAATTTCTTAGGAATATCCTTAATTACGAGTGGATCAGGATTCTTCTGCTTCTTGTTCACGCCGCCGAAGAATTTCTCCACCTTCACCTTGCGCTGCAACTGCATCATACCGTAAAGAATTGCTTCCGGACGTGGAGGGCAACCAGGGATGAATACGTCAACAGGCAGGAACTCGTCAATGCCCTTCACTACGTGGTAGCTGTTCTTGAATGGACCGCCAGATATAGCGCAACCGCCAACGGCGATGACGTATTTTGGTTCGGCCATTTCGTCATACAGACGCTTCAGTACCGGTGCCATCTTGTGTGTAATTGTGCCTGCACACATGATGAGGTCAGCCTGACGTGGTGAGTTACGTGTTACCTCGAAACCAAAACGAGCGAAGTCATATCGTGCACAACCGCACGCCATGAATTCAATACCGCAACACGATGTCGCGAACGTCAGCGACCACAGCGAGTTGCTGCGTCCCCAGTTAATCAAGGCGTCAAGGTTGCCGAGCACTACATTTACTCCGCCCTCATTCAGTTCGTTGATGATTTTCTCTAATGATTCGTTGTCTTTCCATTCCTCGTATGGAATGTTCTTAATGCTGGGCTTTCTTATTTCCATTCCAAAGCCCCCTTTCTCCAGGCATAAGCCAGGCCAAATACCAATACCAGCATGAAAAATCCGATGCTGAACAATGCCATGGCGCCGAAGTCTTTAACAACAACCGCCCATGGGTAGAGGAATACTGTTTCCACGTCGAACATAAGGAACAGGATCGCAAAGAGGTAATATCCCACATGCATAGGCAACCAAGATGTGCCGCGTGTCGGGATACCACACTCAAAAGGTTCACCCTTCACCTTATTGTACGTGCGTGGCCCCAGCAGTTTTGCGGTGATGTAAGCCGCAACTACCAAGAATACTGCCGTAATGATAACGGTGATAAACAAAGTGAAATACATAAAAAGTGTGTATTTTGATAAATTAATTTATTTTCGGAGTGCGAAGTTACAAAAAAATCTTAAAATGACAAAATCTAATTAGTCAAAAATAAGTATGTATTGCTTTTTTTGTCTTTGTTGTAAAGTCTGTTTTGCAAAAGAAAAAATTAGTTCTTAGCGAAAGGTTAAATGATGCAAAAAAAATGATATAAATATCGTTTACTGCAAAAAAAACATTACTTTTGCAGTTAATCAATCTTTTATGAAAAACTAATATAACTTAAAATACAATACAAAATACTTATGAGTGAAACAGATAAGAAACTCTTTTCGGAGTTTCAGCCACCTACTACGCAAGAATGGCTTGATAAGATCGAGGTGGATTTAAAAGGTGCAGACTTTCAGAAACGATTGGTCTGGCGCACACCGGAAGGTTTTAACGTACAACCTTTCTATCGCAAGGAAGATGTGGAGAAACTGAACACACCTTATGCTTTGCCTGGGGAGTTTCCTTTCGTGAGGGGTAACAAGAAATTTGACAATACATGGTATATTCGTCAAGAGATTAATGCTGACGATGCATCAGAAGCTAATGCCAAGGCTCTTGATATCCTTAATAAAGGTATAGATTCTCTGTCTTTCAAGATACCGGGAGATAAGGTCTCTGCGGAATTTGTGGAGAAACTTCTCGACGGCATCTATTGCGATATCGTAGAGGTTAATTTCAATACGTGCAAACGTCATTCTCTTGAACTTGCCCAGATTCTTGTCAAGTACTTTGAGAAGAAAGGATATGACAAAGAAAAGATTGTCGGTTCCATAGATTGGGATCCGATGGAGAAGATGGTGATGAAGGGTAAAGCGGTGGAGCCGTTGCTGAAACTGGCATCTTCTTTGGTGGATGTCTTCAAGGATTATCCGTATTTCCGTTGTATCAGTGCTAATGCCGTGTCGCTTAACAATGCCGGAGCGTATATCGTTCAGGAGTTGGGCTATGCCCTTGCATGGGGAAACGAATATCTGCATCAGCTGGTAGAAGCAGGTGTGGATGTTGACCTTGCTGCAAGCAAGATAAAGTTCAACATGGGTATTTCTGAGAATTACTTCATGGAGATAGCCAAGTTCCGTGCTGCACGTCTGATGTGGGCGAATATCGTTAAGCAGTATGAACCTAAGGATGACAAATCATGTCAGATGTGTGTCAATGCTGTGACTACAACATATAATATGACATTGTTTGATGCACATGTAAACCTTTTGCGTTCTCAGACAGAAACGATGTCTGCTGCTCTCGGCGGTGTCCACTCTATTGTAGTAACTCCATTCGATGCTCCATACGAGAAACCGGGTGATTTCTCTGAGCGTATTGCCCGCAACCAGCAGTTGTTGTTGAAGGAGGAATGTCATTTCAACACTATTGTTGACCCGGGCGCAGGCTCTTATTATATAGAGGAGCTGACCACATCGCTTGCTGCAGAGGCATGGAAGATATTCCTCAAGGTGGAAAGTGAGGGCGGTTTCCTTGCTTCTGTCAAGGCTGGCACTGTGCAGGATGACATAAACGCCACCAACGATAAGCGCCACACTCTTGCTGCACAGCGTCGTGAGTTTATACTTGGCACCAACCAGTTCCCAAACTTCACCGAGACGTCGGAAGGCAAGAAGCCATTGGAAAAGTGTTGTGGATGCGGTCATAATGACGAGGCTGCATACAAAACCATCAAGGTCAGCCGTCTTGCTGCCGACTTTGAACAGCTTCGCCTTGCAACGGAGAAGGCAAAGAAACAGCCAGTAGCGTTTATGCTCACTATCGGTAACCTCGTATGGCGTCAGGCTCGTGCACAGTTCTCTTGCAACTTCCTCGCTGCTGCAGGCTATAAGGTTATGGATAACCTCGGTTTCGGTTCTGTGGAAGAAGGTGTTGATGCAGCTCTTGCAGCAGGAGCAGACATTGTGGTTCTCTGTTCTTCTGATGACGAGTATGCAGAATATGCCATCCCGGCATTCAAGTATCTTGACGGCAGGGCAATGTTCGTCGTGGCTGGCGCACCTGCTTGTTCTGATGATCTCAAGGCGGCTGGTATTGAAAACTTCATTCATGTGAAGGTGAACCAGTTGGAAACACTGAAGGAGTATAATGCTAAATTAGGAATTAATTAATATTACGGAGGATAGGGAAATGAACAGAATAGATTTCAGTAACGTTGACATATTCTCTGGAATAGAGAAAAAAGACGGCTCTGCTTGGCAGAAAGACAATAATATACAATATGTATGGAAAACGCCTGAGCATATCCAGGTAAAGCCTGTATATACCAAGGAAGACCTTGAGGGCATGGAGCACCTCGACTTCGTGGCAGGCATACCGCCGTATCTGCGTGGTCCGTATTCCATGATGTATCCGTTCCGTCCGTGGACCATTCGCCAGTATGCTGGTTTCTCCACGGCAGAGGAGTCAAACGCCTTCTATCGTCGTAACCTTGCTTCTGGACAGAAAGGTCTGTCGGTAGCCTTCGACCTTCCTACGCACCGTGGCTACGACCCTGACAACCTGCGCGTAGTGGGCGACGTGGGTAAGGCTGGCGTGTCTATCTGCTCGGTGGAGAACATGAAGGTACTCTTTGACGGAATACCATTGAACAAGATGTCTGTCTCCATGACCATGAACGGTGCCGTACTGCCAATCATGGCTTTCTACATCGTGGCAGGTCTTGAACAGGGTGCAAAACTCGAAGAAATGGCGGGTACCATACAGAACGACATCCTTAAGGAGTTCATGGTGCGCAACACCTATATCTATCCGCCTGCATTCTCAATGCGTATCATCGCCGACATCTTTGAATATACGTCACAGAAGATGCCGAAGTTCAATAGCATCTCCATCTCTGGCTATCACATGCAGGAGGCTGGTGCTACGGCTGACATTGAGTTGGCATATACCCTTGCTGATGGTTTGGAGTATCTTCGTGCCGGTGTCAACGCTGGTATCGACATAGATGCCTTCGCACCTCGTCTGTCATTCTTCTGGGCCATCGGTGTGAACCACTTCATGGAGATAGCCAAGATGCGTGCCGGTCGTCTGTTGTGGGCAAAGATAGTGAAGAGCTTCGGGGCAAAGAATCCTAAGTCAATGGCTCTTCGTACTCACTCACAGACATCAGGTTGGTCACTGACAGAGCAGGACCCATTCAATAATGTAGGCCGCACATGTATCGAGGCTATGGGTGCCGTGCTCGGACATACACAGTCCCTGCACACCAACTCTCTTGATGAGGCTATCGCACTACCAACGGATTTCTCTGCACGTATAGCACGTAACACACAGATATACATACAGAACGAGACGAAGGTCTGCAAGGAGATAGACCCGTGGGCTGGCTCTTACTATGTAGAATATCTTACCGACCAGTTGGTGCATAAGGCATGGGCTCTCATTCAGGAAATCGAAGAGCTCGGTGGCATGGCTAAGGCCATTGAGACCGGTGTGCCTAAGATGCGTATCGAGGAGGCTGCAGCTCGTACTCAGGCTCGCATCGACTGTGGTCAGCAGACTATCGTTGGTACCAACAAGTACCGCCTTGACCATGAGGATCCTATTGACATCCTTGAGGTGGACAATACCACCGTGCGTAAGCAGCAGGAGGAAGCACTTAAAGTCTTGAAGGCCAATCGTGACGAGCAGAAGGTCAAGGAAACGCTTGATGCTCTTACCAAGGTGGTGGAGACTGGCGAGGGCAACCTGCTTGAGGCTGCGGTAGAGTGTGCCAAGGTGCGCTGTACGTTGGGTGAGATTTCAGATGCCTGCGAGAAGATTGTAGGTCGTTACAAAGCAGTAATTAGAACAATATCAGGAGTGTATAAATCAGAGACAAACAACGATAAGGACTTTGAGTTGGCATGTCAGCTGACTCAGAAGTTTGCTGAGCGAGAAGGACGCCGTCCGCGTATCTTTATCGCCAAGATGGGACAGGATGGTCATGACCGTGGTGCCAAGGTTGTAGCTACGGGATATGCAGACTGCGGCTACGACGTGGATATGGGACCATTGTTCCAGACTCCGGCGGAGGCAGCTCGTGAGGCTGTAGAGAATGACGTGCACATAGTAGGTGTATCATCACTTGCCGCAGGTCATAAGACACTCATTCCACAGTTGTTCGAGGAACTGAAGAAACTCGGTCGTGAGGACATTATGGTAATAGCTGGTGGTGTTATCCCAGCACAGGACTATGACTTCCTTTACAAGGCCGGAGTGGCCGCCATCTTTGGCCCCGGCACCCCAGTGGCTAAGTCGGCAATCGAGATGATGCGCATTCTTCTAGACGAAGAGTAAGATGGATTAATTAGTCCCGACTGCAGATTACCCTGATTACACGAATTTTTCTCTCTACTACGAATTAGGCGAATTTTGCGAATTCATCAACGAAAATCCGTGGTATCTGTGGGATCTGTGGGAAACTACAAAGTTAAGGCGAATTGCACTGATTCTTATGGGTTACAATCAGTGCAGTTCGTCTTAATTCGTTGTAGTAGGATGATTTGCATTTTAATTTTTCAGTCAGATTTTTGTTGCTTCAGAAAAGTTTTTGTAACTTTGCATTTGTAAATCAGAGACGTGCGCCAATCTTTGATTGACACGCACTATTTATTTCATGCGATAGCATTGTACTCGTAAACTCGCCAAGGCGACCATGAGCCTGCATTGCAGACACTCGCTTTTCTTTCATACGTATTAATACTAACGTAACCAATAAATAATAAAATATGAATATGAAAAGAAGAATACTTTCGCTTGCATTGTTGTGCGTAAGTTTATTATGTATGGCAGCGCAGTATCCCAAAAGTATAGGTGGTATAACTCAAGGGGAAACATGTTCTTATAATAAGAACACAGGTGTTTTGGTGCTGAATAATTATAATGGTCCTGCATTTTATGACATGACAACCAATAATGAAATGGTTGACGAATGTACAATTCGTATAGAGGGAAAGTGTGTGATAAAACAAGATGTATTCAGTCAGCGCCCTGCCATATTAATGACTTCCGTAAGACATTTGAAAATAATATTCGCCGAAGGTGCCTCACTTGAGCTCTACTCAGAGTCTGTGCTCTTGGATTATGCAACCACTTGTATTTGTGCCCAGAATTCGGACATAGATATCAGTTGTGAGGGAAGTACGGGCACGCTGTCGTTGATGTCTGCCCCCAATGGAAAGCTATATGGAATGGGCATTAATGCAAAGTATGGGACAGTGACGATAAAAAACAATGTAAACGTTGATATAAAAGTAGAAACGCTGATAGAGAAGACTGAAGGCCAGTATCCCTCGTGTGGCATTGATGCAGACTCTTTGTGTGTGGATGACAAAGCCTCTTTGTCTATAGATATATCGGGCGTAAAAGGCAAGGGCTATGCTTTTTATACGGATGATTATACCAATGGAAGTAATAGGAATTATACCAATAGTCAGAAGATATATCTTGGTAGGGTGTCGGAAGTGAAATTCAAGCTGCAGAATGGAATAGGGCAGGTTACAAAGGAAGAAGCGTTCGGCATTAATAACGAATATGAGTATTGTCATGTAACGGAGAATTCGTGTTCAAGTGACAATAAGATACGCACATTGAGATATGAGGCATATCAGAATGTCGTATCTTCCGTAAGTATTAATGTGCCAGAACCGAAATTGAATGAAAGTATACCAACAGGTGCGTATTGGGGCGCAATATCAGATGATGTTGGTTATTCTTCAAATAATGTATATTATGAAGTGTTTGAAGATGGTGCATGGACACGATGTAATTCTGGTTCGGTTTTTGAAATAGGCAAGGAGTATCGTTTGCGAGGTTCTGTATATCCCGCTCCAAGTGCCCAGGTGTCAGCGTTTGCGAAAAATATAGATGATATGAATGTGACAGTAAATGGAAATAAATGCGATAATATATATTTTGGGATATCTAATCCGCGAGGCTCACTGAATTTTCTATATAAATTCTCAGGGATAAAAGATGAGGCATATCTCCTATGCCTTGCAGACCAGATGGTACGAACAAGCAATTGTTCCGATCTGTCAGTAATCCCTGGTGTGGAGGGAACGGTGAAGTATGACCCCACTACCAACACCTTGACGTTGCGAAATGCAACCATCACTAACACTGCACCAAATACGTCCTACAACAATAATGGTGGTTATGGCATACTGAACAAAATTGATGGACTGACCATAAAGATTGAAGGTGAGAACACTATTACCTCAACCCAGTGGGATGGACTGGCAAGCGTAGGTAACCTCACCATCACCGGCAACGGCACGCTCAACATCGATGCCAAAGGCACGGCACTCGGCATGATTGGCGCCACCAGCTACTACCTCACCATCAATGGCGGTGCAAAAATCTTCGCTAAGGGTATGTACGGAGTATATGGTGGTATGAAGACCGTTCCTGCGGCAGGTGGGCAGTTGACAGAATCATACGTCACACATCTACGCGTGAGCGGTGCGAAGACAGAACTGCACGTCTATGGTACAGAGCAGTGCGCCCAGCTCATTGCTTTCTTAGAAACGGATGCGGGTATGGAAATGAGAGGCGAAAGCGGCAAGGCATACTTTGAGCAAAACAGTTTCTGCTACTTCGAGCGCCACAGGTACCAACCATACGTAAACCAGTGGGTAACGATAAAATATCCAGATGGCTTTATACTCGGTGACGTGAACCATGACGGTTCGATAACAATGGCAGATGCCAATGCCGTAGTGAACTATTTCCTCGCCACCGACAAACCGGAGGACTTCGACAAGACGATTGCCGACGTGAACGGTGACGGTTCAATCACGATGGCCGATGCCAACATGATAGTGAATATGTTCTTGGGACAGTAAGCCCCACCCCGACCCTCCCCAGTAGGGAGGGGGAAGTGAATAGTGAATAATGAATAGTGAATAATACGATGGTGACACTGGCTTGATGGTAAGTCTAAATGTAACTTGTATTATTCACTATTCATTATTTGTTATTCATTTTTTTTATTCTTCATTTTTTTTGTTGTTTCATAATAATTTATTAACTTTGCACTCAGGAAATCGCTTTAAGCGACTGCGAGCCTGCTTCGCAGACACTCGCTTTTCCTGTCGTACGATACATTGACACTCAGGAAATCGCTTTAAGCGACCGCGAGCCTGCTTCGCAGACACTCGTTGTTTACTTCGTGCGATACTTTGTACTCGAAAATTACATTCACAAACTGAAATATAATGAATACGATAACATTGCAAATAGAAAACCAGTCAATACTGCCAAGTTTGAAGAAGGTTCTTGGTGCATTGGAAGGAGTAACACTTCTTCCTGCAAAAAGAAAATCTGCTGCAAAAAAAGATGCACTGAATTCTACAACGATTAAAGCTATCAAGGCTGTTAAGGCAGGAAAGACGTTTAAGGCATCCTCTGCAGATGATTTAATATCCCAGTGTCTAAATTGATTATGTGGAATCTGGAGTATTCGGGTCAGTTTAAGAAAGACCTTAAGCGTATGGCTAAGCGTAGTGCTGATATAGAGGCATTACGTGAAGTGTTGCATATACTTGAAAGGGAAGGGCAGGTTCCTTCTTCTTATCGGCCGCATATTCTTTCTGGTAATTGGCAAGGTGTATGGGAGTGCCATATTGGTCCAGACTGGTTGTTATTGTATGATGTCAACGATTGTGTGAGGGTCATTCGCCTTGTGCGAACGGGTAGTCATTCTGACATTTTTTAGGTAAAGCATAATAAGTGGTTAGATGGGCGGCTGTGAACGGTTAAATAATACAAACGCACTGAATTTAGTTGGGCAAACATTTGCTCAATCCAATAATTTGTATATCACTCACTCACTCACTCACTCACTCACTCACTCACTATAACCTCTATAAGAGGAAAACATAAAAACCGTCCGCATGCGGAGCGTTGATGCTCTGTGTGCGGACGGTTTGCGTATGTAATATATCAAATAACCAATAAATATAAAACATGAATATGAAAAGAAAAATAACATTGATTGTGCTGTCATTCGTTAGTATGTTGTGTATGGCAGACTATCCAACGAGTATAACGGCATTGAAGAAAGATGGTGCGTATTCTTACACAAATGCCGTTCATTACACCAGTGACGATGGTGGCAGTATTGGTTATAATCCAAATACAGGCGTTTTGACACTTCGTAACTATGATGGCGCTCCCATCCATAACTGGGATGGTGGTGGTTCAGAACTGACGATAAGGGTGGTCGGTGACTGTAAAATCACAAGTGCAAATTCAAATATGCCTTCAATATATGCCATTGTCAAAAAACTTAACATAGTCATGGCAAAAGGGGCGAGCTTGACTATCAGAAACAGCAATCCGGCTGGTGCGTACACTATAAATGGAGATGATGCAAGCACATCAGGCACATACTATGATTTGCCTGGTTCTACGTGTATAACAAGTCATGGTGACGTGAACATATACACGGAGGATGACACTACACCTTCTAGTGTGTCTCTATATTCCGAACAGAAGAATATTTCAAATCAAACAAAGGCCATTGTCGCACCTAATGGCAAACTCAGTGTGATTGGCAACGTCAACCTTGATGTTAAGATAAAACAGTCTGTTGCAGTGGATGCCTACAGTTGCGGTGTGGAGGCCAAAAGCATATATATAAACACAATAGGTACAATTACTATTGATGCTTCGGATGCAGTTGGTGGAGCATGGTCGATGTATACAAACGGCTACAATGTGGAGGCGGACAATGCTTCGAAAATGGTGTTCAGCTACAGGTATGAGGGTTCGAAAGGAGCAATGGTCTATAATTCACAATATCCCAGATTTGATTGGTGTGGAAGTACGTTTACAGAAAACGACAATGTAGTTACATACACCTACAGGAAATATGATGAGGTGATAAAGAATGTAAATATTAACGCTCCGATGTTGGGATATGGGGTGACGGTGAATGAGGTAAAAGAGTCTTGTGTGTCAGCAGACGAGACGTATGGAATAAACGATCTTGTGTTTTATCGTATGGATGATGCAGGAAACTCCACCGCTATGAGCGGTACTGATACGTTTGAGGCTGGCGAGGAATATGAGGTTCGTATGGAATTGAGTACAAGATATAACAAAGACCATTATGCTGTGTTCCCCATTCAAACTACAGAACTGGAAACAGTGAAAATAAATGCTCAAAGTGTTAACTTTAGAGGTGTTGATGTAAATACCAATAGAACGAAGTTCACATTACGTGCGTCTGTGCCTTTGTATACTGATACTTTCGATATAAAAATAGCAGGTCAGTTCGTAACCGGTTTGAACTGCAGCGACCTCACCGCCATCCCCGGCGTTACGGGCACGGCATCATACGACAGCGAGACGAATACTTTGTATCTGGAGGATGCTAGCATTGCGGAGATGACAATGGCAGGCCGTTTGGCGGTAGAGAACGAGATTGACTCATTGAAAATCAATGTGACGGGCGACTGCAGCATATCGTCAGCCGCAGGCACTGGCATCAAGAACAACAGCAAGACATTGATAATAACTGGCACAGGCACGCTGAATATCACCGGTGGCAACGGCATAGTGATGACGAACACCAATCGGAACAGCCTCGTCATCGACGGTAATGTAACGGTGAACGTCACCGCAGACAACTACGGCGTGCAAGGTGCAACGGATATTCAGCGTGTATTAGGCGAAACAACAAAAATATACTACCGTACCACACTGAAGGTTGGCGGTGCGAACTCGAAACTCAGCGTGAACGGTACGACGAGGTGCTTCCTGAACCTCGGCGGCTTCACTCCTGCAAATGGCTATGAGGTGACAGCACCGTCGCGCACTGCATACTACGGCGCATCAGATGGTGTGGATTATCACACCTTCTGCAGGCTGTCGGTATCATTCGGTAAGGAATTGTCCGGTTCTGCAACCACGACGCTCACGCCGGTGAAAGACACAGCAGTAGTGATAGAGAAGACTGTGACATACCAGCCTGGTGACGTGAACCATGACGGTTCGATAACAATGGCAGATGCCAATGTCGTAGTGAACTATTTCCTCTCCACCGACAAACCGGAGGACTTCGACAAGACGACTGCCGACGTGAACGAAGACGGCACAATCACGATGGCAGATGCCAACATGATAGTGAATATGTTCCTGGGACAGTAAGCCCCACCCCGACCCTCCCCAGTAGGGAGGGGGAAGTGAATAGTGAATAGTGAAAAGTGAAAAATACAAGTAACGTTTAGACTTATCATCAAGTCTGTGTCACCAGCGTATTTTTTACTTTTCACTATTCATTTGTTATATAGGAGTTCATCAACGAATATCTGTGATATCAGTGGAATCTGTGGGAGAAAATAATCGCTGGGAGAATAGAAATCTTTACAATCCCTTGCAATCTGTGTGGGGATAATCCGACATTTAGGCAAATGTTAAAAATGTAAAGTTTTCTTAACGCGGTGTAAAAGCTATCGTATTACAATGTAAAAGCTATCGTATTACATGGTAAAAGGATAGAGATAACAACGCAAAAGCAATGCTTTTACAACATAAAAGGCGTGTTTTACCATCAAAACGATGATAAAACACGCCTTTTTTGTGTTCTTTTCTAAATTCTGGAAATGCCCGAGTCCGTATTTCGCCTTTTAAGACTGTTTTTAGAGTGGGTAACCTTTTTTCTGGACTCTTTGTCCACCGCCCTCGAAATACTCGCTTAAAATGAGTTTTCTTGGGAGTGGAGATTTTGAATAATTATTTTGGGGAGTGATAGGGGAGTAGAAGGGGAGTGATAATGGAGTGATAGGGACACATGTGTTTGACTGTACGAATAACTAAGCGTGATGTCTTTTAACTCTTCAGCGGCTGAAAGCAGCGATAACTCCCCTTAACTCCTCTTAACTCCCTTTTTTAATCTTTTTCTTTGCTGTTTCGAGAAAGTTTTTGTAACTTTGCACTCGTAAATTGGAAACGTGCGCCAATCTTCGATTGACACGCACTATTTACTTCGTGCGATGCATTGCATAAACAAATTCGCAAAGGCGACCACGAGCCAGATTCGTGCGATACAGACTATAAAGGTAAAGTAAAAGAAAGAAATAGTGAATTCAAAATTTATAAAGCAAGGCGCAGCGTATGCGTTGTTCATACTGGTATTGCTGTTTATAGACCAGGCGATAAAGATCTGGGTAAAGACGAATATGTGTCTGCATGAGAGCATACACGTGACTGACTGGTTCTATCTGTCGTTCATAGAGAACAACGGCATGGCGTATGGCATGACATTCATACCGAAATATGCACTGAGCATCTTTAGGCTGATAGCCTGCGGCTTCCTCGTCTGGTATATCTGGAAACAGATAAAGGCCGGGGCACGCAAGGTGTGGATCATCCTTCTGTCAATGGTGCTGGCAGGAGCAGCTGGCAATCTCATTGACTGTATGTTCTATGGTTTGATATTCAGCGGTTCGTCATCCAATTATACATCTTTCCTGGTGGACTTCGGTACGGGCTATGCTCCGTTCCTGCAGGGCAGGGTGGTGGATATGTTCTATTTCCCGCTGATAGTGACCACCTATCCCGACTGGTTCCCGGTGTGGGGCGGTCAGCCGTTTATCTTCTTCTCGCCGATATTCAACTTTGCTGATGCCTGCATTTCTGTAAGCGTGGTGGCGCTGATGATATTCTGCAGGAAAGAATTTGCATTGCTGAATAAATAAATAGTGTTTGTGAATCCAAGTAGTGCATGTGGATATGAATAGAAAAAATCTCACACTTCAGTTCTCATTCTTCTTTGCTTTGTTTGTCATGGCGGTGACGGCCTGTACGCCGTCACGACCCTCCGGAGTGTTGTCAGAAGGAGACATGGAGGACATACTTTACGACATGCATGTGGCACAGGCTATGGGTGAGAACAACAGCGAAGCCGACGTGATAAGCCTCAGGGCGGCAGTGCTGAAGAAATACGACGTGACGCAGGCGGAGTGGGATTCTTCGTTCTTCTATTACTGTCGCAACGCCGACTTGCTGCACGGCATATATATGCGCCTTAGCGAAAGAATACAAACCAATGTCATTGCGCTCGGCGGTAAGGTGGATGGCATGCAGGGAGAAGAAGCCGATACAGCCAACGTGTGGAACAGCGAGAGCAGTTTCATCCTGATGCAGCAACCGCCGTTCAATGTGGTGTCATACAGCATCGAACCGGATTCTACTTTCGAGGATGGCGACAAGATAACTCTGCAGTTTGACGTACAGTATGTGTTTCAGGATGGTTATCGTGACGTGACGGCATTCATGGCTGTGTATTATGACAATGACAGCGTTGCAACGACCGTGACACATGTCACCTATGACGGCCACGGCATAGCTACCGTCAACAATGATGTGGCACGCAAGCATGTGAAGGCGATAAAAGGCTATTTTATGTTGGGCAAGAACCTCGTTTCGGAGTCCACAGAACGCAATGGGACGACACTGCGACTGGCTGCCGTGCGAAATGTGAAACTGTTGCATACGCATACTGCACCCCCCGCAGTGCCGAAACAGTCAGAGAAGAATGACAGTACTGCCACAGACTCTTTGCGGACAGACAGTTTGAAATTAAGAAACAAACAGGAAAACAAAATATGAAAAACATCTTGGCAATCTTTGCAACCTTATTCGTCGTAAGCATCAATGCACAGAGCATAGACAGACGTGCCGTAGTGACCAGAAACAATCCTGTGGTCACTAAATATGACGCCCTAAGTTCCTTGAGCGTGGGCAACGGACATTTCGCCGTTACCGTCGATGTTACCGGTCTTCAGTCTTTTCCTCGTGACTATGAGAATGGCGTGCCGCTGTGCGCCATGTCTGACTGGGGATGGCACTCGTTCCCTAACATCAAGGGACTCAAGCCTGAGGATACACAAAAGACCATGAACCTCGGTCATGGCCATGAAGAGGTGTATGCCGTTGAGTATAAGACGGAAGGCAAGAACAAGGATGCCACGGAATACTTTCGCGTAAACCCTCACCGCCTGAATCTTGGCAACGTAGGCCTGGTGTTCACTGACGGAGGCAAGGAACTTCCGATAACAGAGGTAAAGGACATCAAGCAGACTCTTAACCTCTACGACGGGAATATAACATCAAGTTACACCGTCAAGGGCAACGCTTATCATGTCACTACGGCAGCAGCCTCGGAGTCATCTCAGATGGTTTTCAATGTAAAGACAAAAGCATTCAAGAAAGGAAACGCATACATCTGTCTTACATTGCCTTACGTTACAGGAAAGCATGCTGATGCAGCATCAGACTGGGGCAATGCAGACAAACATCAGTCAAAAATAGAAGAAAAGCTTTCTAACTGTGTAAAAATTCGTCATGTCATAGACAAAACCTATTATTGGGTTGTGGTGTCATGGACAGGCAAGGCTTCCATATCAGAAACCAAGGCACATACGTTTGCTCTCGTTCCTAAATCTGACGATGTGACGGTAAGCGTAGAATATTTCTCTGATGAGGTAAAATACTCTAATGGCGGTTCCTGGCTTAATAGACTTTTAACAAGGACAAAGGATTTCTGGAACGAATGGTGGCAAAAAGGTGCCATCGTTGATTTCTCAGAGTGCACAGACGCAAGGGCAAAGGAACTGGAGCGCCGCGTGGTACTTTCGCAGTATCTCACCTATATCAACTGTGCCAACAACACGCCGCCGCAGGAGACAGGTCTTACATATAACTCATGGTTCGGCCGCCCGCACCTTGAGATGACGTGGTGGCACATGGTGGATTTCTCTCTCTGGAACCGTCCTGAGATAATGGAACGGATTCTTGAGTGGTATAACAACAAGGCTTATCCTTATGCTAAGCAGATAGCCCAGCGCCAGCACTTCAAAGGCATCCGCTGGATGAAGATGACCGACCCCTGGGTGGGTGAGGCACCATCCAACGTAGGTTCGTTCCTCACATGGCAGCAGCCACATTATATATATATGGCGGAGGAAATGTATCGTCATAATCCTACCAGTGCCACAATAGTGAAATATGCAAAGTACGTGGAGGAAACTGCCGAATTTATGGCAGATTTCGCACTGTCGTGTGCAAAAGACGGAGAACCGATACGCTTGCATGGTCAGACTGCCATGCAGGAGTCCATGTCAAAGGATTTCTCATACTGCCATCCATTTGAACAGGCATACTGGGTATATGGACTGACAACGGCACAGAAATGGCGTGAGCGTCAGGGACTGCCACGCCACAAGGAGTGGGACGAGATAATTAAGCGCATGGCACAGTTGCCAGAGCATGAAGGTATATATACGGCTGGTATACCCACACAGCCCTTCCTTAACTCAGACACAGCCAAGGCAGTAGCCTTCGATCCGTTCAACTATGGTGGAGACAGCGGAAAGAAACAGATGTCGGAAGATGAGTTCTACCTCAAGTGCCGTTCCGACCATCCTGCCGTGCTCGGTGCTTGCGGACTGCTGCCTGATTACGGACTGTATGACCGTGCTGAGATGCAGCGTACGTTGTCATGGGTAATGGACAACTGGAACTGGGACACTACCTGGGGCTGGGACTATGGCATGACTGCCATGTGCGCAGCACGTCTCGGCGATGGTGAGAATGCCGTCAAGGCTCTCCTCATTGACAAGGGTAAAAACACATACCTCGTTTCAGGTCATAACTATCAGGAACCTAAGCGCCTGCGCCTCTATCTTCCTGGCAACGGAGCTCTGCTCGATGCAGTGGCTATGATGTGTGCCGGATGGGACGGCTGCCCGGATGTTAAGAATCCGGGATTCCCGCATAATGGAAAATGGAATGTAAAATGGGAGGGGTTGAAAAAGATGCAGTAGCATCTTTTGAAGAAAAAAGAATATGGCTTCTACACTTTTAGATAATGCGGTGTCGCAATTCTCGAGATTGCCGGGCATAGGTCGTAAGACTGCCCTCAGACTGGTGCTGCACATGCTGCGCCAGGAAGATGATGACGTGAAAGCGTTTACGGAAGCCCTTACCATCCTCAAGCGCGACGTAAAGTATTGCAGGGTGTGCTATAATATCTCGGAAACGGAAGTGTGTCCTATCTGTTCAGACAAGAGGAGAGATACCACCGTCGTATGTGTGGTAGAGAACATTCAGGATGTAATGGCCATAGAGCAGACAGGACAGTATCATGGACTATATCATGTGCTGGGTGGAGTAATCTCACCTATGGACGGCATCGGTCCCGGCGATATACGGATAGACGAATTGGTGGCACGTATAGCGGCGGTGTATGATATGCCAGACAAAGAAGACGGCAATGAAATAAAAGAGGTGATATTTGCTTTGGCAAGTACCATGGAGGGAGATACAACGAATTTCTATATCTCACGCAGATTGAAACAGTTTCCTGATTTGAAACTGTCAGTCATAGCACGGGGCATCAGCGTAGGTGACGAGTTGCAATATACAGATGAGGTGACGCTTGGACGCTCAATACTGAACCGAACGCCATTGTAAAATGGTCAGAACCTTTTCATGGCTCTGTCCATTTCACGCTTGTCCTGTTTTTCTTTCAGCGTCTCGCGCTTGTCATACTCCTTCTTGCCTCGGCAGAGGGCGATGTCAACCTTGGCGCGCCCCTTGTCATCGATGAAGATGAGGGTGGGGACGATGGTGAAGCCAGGTGCTTTGGTGTCCTCAAACAAATGGCGTATCTCACGCTTGTTGAGCAATAGCTTGCGGTCGCGCTTCGCCTCGTGGTTGTTGTATGAGCCGTAGAAATAAGGAGAGATATTCATGCCTTTGACCCATATCTCACCATTATATATGTAGCAGAAGGTGTCCACAAGGGAAGCCTTGCCCATGCGGATGCTCTTTATCTCTGTGCCGGTAAGGACTATGCCTGCCGTGTATGTGTCGATGAAATGATAGTCGAATGCTGCCTTTTTGTTCTTTATCTGCACAGGACTCTTCTTTCTCAGTTCTTGCTGTTCTTTGTTCACTGTTCTATTGTTATAAATTCGGTTAGATTTTCGTCAACGTAGTGCGCAACCATGTCTGTCCACGCTTCCTCGTTGGTGATGAAAGTGTCGTCCAAGTCCTCGAAGTCGGGTAACTGCTCGTATATCGCCATGAACTCCTCGTCGGTCATCTCGCACTCAAGGGTTGACTGATACTTGAAGTACAGTTTCTTTGCCTTTCGCATGAGGCGGCACAGTTCGTCGAGTCCCCACTGCTTGACGGCGAGGTCGAAGAGGTTGCGAAAGAAGAATGGTCCATAGCCGTTGTGTATCAGTTGCACGAAACCGCCGTCCATAACCTCATCGCGCAACGTGGCATAGCCGATGAGGGTGATCTGCTTGGACGACATGAGAGGCATGTTGTCGGCATTCAGTTCACCACCAATGGCGTGACGCGTCTTCTCGATGATGAGGTTGAGGAAAGAGTCAGTTCCTTCCCCTGCGGCAAGAGCCAGTTCGCTGTCTTTTATTTTTACTTCTATCATAATGACTTGTAACTTACAGATTGCAAAGTTACAAAAATAATACCAAAAAACGACTGTTAATCCTCGAAATATGCGGAGAAACTGTAAAAACATACCTAAAAAGGGGTATTAATTGGATTTTTTTTTGTAATTTTGTATTCATAAACTTTAATTTTTACAAATAACTTAAATATGATTTACACAAAGGAAGTCAACGATATGTGTATCGTTGCAAAAGGTCCTAACCACGGTCCAGCTCCAATACCAGAAGAGGGCAAGTGGATTCAGGCAAAGGAAATCAAAGACATCTCAGGTATGACACACGGCATTGGCTGGTGTGCTCCACAGCAGGGTTGCTGTAAGTTGTCACTCAACGTTAAGGACGGTATCATCGAGGAGGCTCTCGTAGAGACAATCGGCTGTTCTGGTATGACACACTCTGCTGCTATGGCATCAGAGATTCTTCCAGGCAAGACAATCCTTGAGGCTCTCAATACCGACCTCGTATGTGACGCTATCAACACCGCTATGCGTGAGCTGTTCCTCCAGATCGTTTACGGACGTACACAGTCTGCATTCTCTGAGGGCGGTCTTGCAATCGGTGCAGGTCTTGAGGACCTCGGCAAGGGTCTCGTATCACAGTGCGGTACTCTCTATGGTACAAAGGCTAAGGGTACACGTTACCTGCAGCTCACAGAGGGCTACATCACAAAGCAGTTCCTTGATGAGGACAACGAGGTTTGCGGTTACGAGTTCGTACACATGGGCAAGTTCATGGACGCTGTCAAGAAGGGCGTTGACGCAAACGAGGCTCTGAAGCAGGTTACAGGCACATACGGCCGTACAAAACCAGAGCAGGGTGCAGTTAAATTTATTGATCCACGTAAAAACTAATAGGAGGAATATATACTATGGCAATTCGTGAAGTAAAATTTGAGTCACAGGACCGTCGTATGAAGCAGGTGCTCGCAGCCCTGAACGAGAACGGTATTTCTTCTATTGAAGAGGCTAACGAGATTTGTGAGAAGGCAGGTCTGGATCCTTACAAGACATGTGAGGAGACACAGATGATCTGTTTCGAGAATGCTAAGTGGGCTTACGTGGTAGGTTCTGCCATTGCACTGAAGAAGGGTTGCAAGACAGCTGCTGACGCTGCCGAGGCTATCGGCATCGGCCTGCAGTCATTCTGTATTCCTGGCAGTGTAGCTGACGATCGTAAGGTAGGTATCGGTCACGGTAACCTTGCTGCTCGTCTGCTGCGTGAGGAGACAGAGTGCTTCGCATTCCTCGCTGGTCACGAGTCATTCGCTGCTGCTGAGGGTGCCATCAAGATTGCAGAGATGGCAAACAAGGTACGTCAGAAGCCACTCCGTGTCATCCTGAACGGTCTGGGTAAGGACGCAGCTATGATTATCAGCCGTATCAACGGTTTCACATACGTGCAGACACAGTTCGACTATTTCACAGGTGAGCTGAAGGTTGTTAAGACTAAGGCTTATTCTGACGGTCCACGTGCTAAGGTTAACTGCTACGGTGCTGACGACGTACGTGAGGGCGTTGCTATCATGTGGAAGGAGAACGTTGACGTATCTATCACAGGTAACTCAACAAACCCAACACGTTTCCAGCACCCAACAGCTGGTACATACAAGAAGGAGCGTATCCTCGCCGGCAAGCCTTACTTCTCAGTAGCTTCAGGTGGTGGTACAGGTCGTACACTGCACCCAGACAACATGGCTGCAGGTCCTGCTTCTTACGGTATGACAGACACACTGGGCCGTATGCACTCTGACGCACAGTTCGCTGGTTCTTCATCAGTACCTGCACACGTAGAGATGATGGGCTTCCTCGGTATTGGTAACAACCCAATGGTAGGTTGCACCGTTGCTTGCGCTGTGAACGTAGCACTTGCTCTGAACAAATAAGAAATTGTTCTAATATACGCAATAAAAATGTCGGAATACTTTTGGTATTTCGACATTTTTTATTACCTTTGCATTTCAATGAAATAAATAATTCTTAACTCTTGAAATGAAAAAACAACTAACCACGATTCTTTTTTCTGCCTTTACAATGATTGCTTGGGGTAATCATCCTGATTCTGTATATATACGTCCTGATGTCAAGGATGGAACGAAAGATTTCCAGATAGCTTATTCTGTGGATGGAAAGAGGTGGATGCATATTGACTGCACACTGTTTTCGAGCGACTACGGACCATGGGGCAGACAGAAGAAAATGTATTATCCCGTGCTGAGCTATGACGGTAAGAAATATGGAGTGACATTCATTCCTGACTTGTCATTGAACGAGATTGCTGTAACGGAAACGAACAATCTGACTCTTTGGAAACCACAAGACTATCCAAGGATGTCAGAGCAACAGTTCGCTTCCTATCTGGAAAAGCAGAAGGTTCTTTTCAAGAAGAATATAATAAGAATTCCGTGGGCAGACCTGCAGCAACTGTTGGATAAGAAACAACTTGCAGCACAAAATGCTGTATGGGATGCAGAGAACTTTGTCGCAACGGGGGCGCATCTCGCCAATGCGGTAGAGGACATAACTGCGAAGTTAAAGATAGACTGTAATGACAAAAAGGCCATCAGTCCAAACCTTATGGGCATATTCTTCGAGGATATCAGTTATGCGGCAGACGGAGGACTGTATGCAGAACTGATACAGAACCGTGACTTTGAGTATTCATCAAAAGACCGTGGCGAATGGAATGCACAGACAGCATGGCGTATTGAGGGCGAAGGCCTGTCGTGGCATATATCAACAGACAATCCTCTGCATAAAAACAATGCACACCATGCGGTGTTGAATACAGATAAAGTGGGAGCACGCCTCGTAAACGAAGGATGGGACGGCATATCTGTTAAGGCAAAGGAGAAATACAACTTGTCTTTGTTTGTAAAAGGCAAGGGCGCAGTAAAGGTGAAACTCATTGCTGATGGTAAGGAACTGGCATCAACGGTGGTGAAGGCTTCCTCTGCATGGAAACAGTCAAAGGCTGTGCTGGTGCCTAATCGTACAGCGGCAAATGCAGTGCTGGCCATAGAACCAATGCAGGAAGGAGAACTAAGCATCGATTTCATATCTCTATTTCCAAAAGACACATACAAAGGACGTGAGAATGGTTTGCGTCGCGACTTGGCAGAAGTGATAGCCGATCTGAAACCCCGTTTCGTGCGTTTTCCCGGTGGATGCGCAACGCATGGCAACGGTATAGACAATATATATCATTGGCAAGCAACCATAGGAGATTTGTGGGAACGACAGTACGATTTCAATATATGGAACTACCACCAGACTCGTGGCCTGGGCTTCTATGAATACTTTCAGTTCTGTGAGGATATAGGCGCTGAGCCGCTTCCTGTGCTTGCTGCCGGTGTGCCGTGCCAGAATTCTTCACGAGGCGGCAATGGTCAGCAGGGAGGAATACCGTTTGAGAAAGATTTGAACGGCAAACCTTCTCCTTATATATATAATGGTAAGCCGCTGACGATGGAAAGTTACTTGCAGGAATTACTTGACCTCATAGAATGGGCTAATGGTGATGCAAAGACTTCGAAACTGGCTGCCATGAGAGCAAAGGCAGGACATCCGAAACCATTCGGCATGAAATACCTCGGTATAGGTAACGAAGATTTGCTCGGCGATGTGTTTATGGAAAGATACCGTTTCTTGATAGAAGGAGTAAAGAAAGTACATCCAGAGATAACCATAGTGGGAACCGTAGGACCTTTCTGGGAAGGCTCAGACTATGAGTATGGATGGAAAGAAGCAAAGGAAAAGAATATAGAGATTGTTGATGAGCATTATTACAACACTCCAGGCTGGTATTTCCATCACCGCGATTTCTATGACAAGTATGACAGAAACGGTACGAAGGTGTATCTTGGTGAGTGGGCATCGAAGGGAAATAATGTCAGCAATGCCCTTGTGGAGGCTGCATATCTCACGAATGTTGAGAGAAATGCCGATGTCGTTGTGATGTCATCGTATGCTCCGTTGCTGGCAAAGGAAAAGCATACAAACTGGAATCCAGACCTTATCTATTTTAACAACGAAGAAGTGAAGCCCACGGCAAACTATTATGTGCAGCGTGCCTTTGGACATAACGGCGGCGATACGTATGTATATTCAGACCTTACGCTTGAGTGTAAACAAAAAGACGAGAGGAAGGTTTCTTTCAGAACCATGACGGAACGCATTGACAAGTCAGTTGTCATAGACAGCAAGACTGGCGATATGATTGTAAAATTCGTCAACATGATGCCAAACAGCATGAAAGTGTCATTGGAAGGCGTTGAAGAATATGATGACAAAGCCAATGCGATGGTTTTGGCTGGCTCTGATACCCCAGACAAGACGCGCACATGGACAGAAAACAGTACATCACAGGTGAATATAAACAATGGTGTGACAGTACCAGCATATTCGCTGACAGTTATACGACTAAAACGAAAGAATTGAATGGCAGACAATATAAGATGGTTTGTGGCTCAGGCTCCTTACATGACAGAGAGTATAAGGGAGAATGTGCAGAATTTGGGATATGAAACATTTGTTCCAATACTGAAAGCCACAGATGATGATGAAAATAAGGCTGTTAAACGTAAAACAAGCAAGATGCTTACGTTTAACTATGTGTTTATACGTGGTGAGAGAAGACAAATAGAAGACAGTCTGCGGAATATTTCCCGTATTCATCTGCTGTATCATCGTCCAGGCGTTGCGCCGGGAAAAAGTTATGGCAACTATGAACGCAAGCCTATGGTTGTTACGGACCGAGAGATGGAAATGTTCAGGCGCACCGTGTCGTTGTATCAGAATGGTGGAGCCCCGATGGTAGATGTTGACGAGCGTGAATTGCAGTCTGGTGATTTGGTACGCATAACCGGTGGACTGTTTGCTGGAGTAGAGGGGATATTGAAGACAAAGAAAGGAAAAGAGGGAGGCAAGGTAATCGTGAGCATATCACACCTCGTGTCAGTCTCTACGGTAAATATAGAGCCTCAATACATACAGGTCATAAAGTTCAGTTCAGAGAATAAACACATATACAGAAAACTGGACACTATGCTGGCTAAGGCGAAGCTGCTTATGGCGAAGCGTGCAAATGGTGAAGAACTGACAGAAACGGAGCAACTCGACATGCAGCAATTCATCAACAATTACTCCATGGCAGAAACCGAGACTCAGAATATGGATGCGAAATTGAAGACGTTGACGTTCATGGCATACGTTGTGCTTGGCATATATGATTATGCCAATAATGCTTACCGTCAACTTGTGAATGATGTTTTGCCAAGAATGAAGAGTGTAAGGATAAAGTCATTGATAGAAGAGCAGATGCAACTTTATCAGAAGATTATTCGAAACGCTCCCGAATGATATAGCCGATGAACTCGGCATTTCCCAATATGTATCTGCGCCATAGTCTGCGTGGTTCTTTTATCAGGCGATACAGCCATTCCAGACCATGACGCTGCCAGAACACCGGTGCCCTCTTGAGTGTGCCTGCAAAGAAATCGAATACAGCGCCAATAGTGCCGCAGTGACAGTTGATGTCCAGTTCATGCCAGTGCTCATAAGTCCATTTTTCCTGTTTGGGTGCAGTCATGCCAATCCACAGCAGATCTGGTTTTGTGTCGTTGATGACATTCACCAGTATCTGACTTTCCTGTTCGGAAAACACTGTCTTGTATGGTGGACTGTATGTTGTAACGTCGATGGCAGGAAACAACTCTTTTGATTTCTCCTTAATCTTGTCAAGTGTATCGTCGTTGCTTCCCATGAACAACACTTTGCCCCCCCTGTCGTTGAGTCGTTTCATCTCAAAGAGGAACAGGTCCCATCCGGCGATGCGTTCTTTTGGTTTGCTCTCGGCATTTATCCATTTGCAAGCCTTTACTATGCTTATTCCGTCAGGAATCAGGGCATCGCAATTCTGCAATGCCTTGGCGAATGCTTCATCTTTGCGCGCATTGTTGTAAGAAAAAGCATTTATGGTATTGATGAGAAGCTTACCCTGCGGCAGTGCCGCAAGTTCATCAATAGAGTTTACAAGACGTAATTGTTTTAATCTAAATGCCATGGTAGTTCCATTATCCTATTTCAACGACTGTGATGCCTGCACCTCCAAACTGAACGTGCTCGTCTTTGCAACTTATTACATTGGGGATGGCTTCCAGATATTGTCGTATCAGGGTGCGCAGTATGCCGTCACCTTTTCCATGCAATATACGCACTCTGTTCATGCCCATCAGTATGGCATCGTCAATGAAATGCTGCGTTTTCATCAGTGCTTCATCACTCCTCATGCCCCTGACGTCAATTTCATGATGGAAGTTGCCGCGGTGTTCATCTATTATCTTTCTTGTGGAGCGGTTGATGGGGACAGCGGTCTTTTCTGTTGTTTCACTGGTTTCTTCGGTGCGTTCAAGTTTTGATAGAGCCATCTTCGTTTTTATGTTGCCGATGACAACGACGGCATTCTTTCCCTGTATGCTTTCAATTAAACCAGTGCTCTTCGTGCCCTTTATCTTTACCTGATTCCCTTCTTTTATTATTTCCACTACTTCATCGCCTGACGAGAAAGGTTGCGAAATGCTCGTCGTACCGGAAGAAGTGCTTGGTTCAGAAACCTTGTTGCGTTTCTCCTCCTTGCGTTTGGCACTTCTTTCACGTCGTGCCAGAATCTGCTGCATCTTCTTCTCTATGGCTGCATCCTTGGCATTGGAGTCGATGTCGTTGACCTCCTGCTTGAATTCCGCCATTTCGTCGCGCAGGCGTTTTGTCAGTTCTTTCTCTGCTTCGGCTTCCCTGATTTCGCGTATGGTGTTTTCGATTCTGCGGTTAGCCTCCTTCAGCAGTTCGTCGGCCTGTTGCTTGGCCCTGCGTATGATGGCCTTGCGTTCAGCCTCTATCTCTTCAACACTGTTTTCGAAACGTGTGATGGTGCGTTCTATGTCTTTTTCCCTTTGATGCACTGTCTGGCGTTTCTGTTCCCAGTATCGTTTGTCACGTACAATGTCTTGCAGGTATTTGTCGCTTTGTATGTAGTCCTGACCTACTATCTCCGAAGCATCTGCTATCACCTCCTCCGGCAGTCCTGTCTTTCGTGCAATCTCAATGGCGAAAGACGATCCCGGCCTTCCTGTCTGCAGTTGAAACAGAGCCTTCATCTCGTGTCTGTCATACAGCATGGCGCCGTTTATGACTCCCGGATGATTTTCTGAGAAGTGCTTGAGGTTTTGGTAATGCGTGGTTATTATTCCCCATGACTTTTTCTTCCAGAACTGTTTCAGTACGGCTTCTGCTATGGCGCCGCCAATCTGTGGTTCCGTTCCGGTACCAAACTCGTCAATCAGCAGAAGGGTGTTGGGGTCTGCATTTTTTATCATCATCTTCATGTTGGTAAGATGTGATGAATATGTTGACAGGTCATCCTCTATGCTCTGCTCGTCTCCGATGTCTATCATTATGTTCTGGAAAACACCCATGGTGCTCCGTTCGTTCATCGGTACGCTGAGACCGCATTGAAGCATGTATTGTATCAGTCCGACGGTCTTCAGGCAAACAGACTTGCCGCCGGCATTGGGGCCGGATATAATGAGGATTTTACCATTCCTGTTTTCTGATTTCAACTCTATGTCGAGCGGCACTATGTTCCTGCCTTGTTTGCTTAGGTTTTCCTTCAGTAAGGGGTGGCATGCACCTATCCAGTCTATGCATGGGCGCTTCTCTATGTTCGGCTCTATGGATTGGAAATGTTCAGAGAGTTGCACCTTTGCCTGTATGAAATCCACTTCGGCGAGGAATTTCATCGTTTCAAGGATGCCGTCCACGTATGGACGTATTTCATCGCTTGTTTCTGTAAGTATACGTATAATCTCACGTTTCTCCTCTGCTTCAAGCTCTCTCACCTTGTTGTTGGCCTCCACCACGGCGGTCGGTTCAATGAACAAAGTTTTTCCCGATGCAGACTCATCGTGTATTATTCCGGGTATTTTGCGTTTCAGTGCAGGGGCTACGGGTATGACCAGACGACCGTCGCGCATTGTGGGGGTGACGTCTTTCTCCACCAGTCCTTCTGACTGTGCGGAACGCAGTATTGAGTTGAGTGTTTGTGATATGCTGCCGGCGGTGCGTTTCAGTTCTATTCGTATATGAAACAGCGCAGAAGAGGCAGAGTCTTTGATGTGTCCAAACTTGTCCAGGATGCTTGATATGCGCCTTGTTATCTCAGGGAAAGTGTTTACGTCCTTGGCTTTGCTCCATAGCTCTGGGTAAGGAGATTGCTCATCGTCTTCCTCGTTTTTTTTGAGGCATTTCTTTATATCATATATGGTATGCAGCGTCCTCATCAGCTCAAAGAGTTCCTGCTCCTCCATGTGCGTACCCTTCAGCCTCAGTCGTGCCGTGCTTTGCCTTGTGTCATAGAAATACTGTAGGGGCAGGTCCTCCTCAACCTCCTTCAGTCGTTTGAATTCCCTTATCTCCTCAAGTTTATGCCTTATCGTGTCAACATCAGTAATGAAGGACATTTCGTTTACGCGTTCCCATCCGAGCGTGCACAAACAAAATCCTCGCAACAGTTTGCGTATTTCTGAAAAACCTATCTTGTTTTCGTAGTTCTTGGGGTATATCATATTGCAAAATTACACAAAAAAAGGAAAATATGCAATTATTTTTGAAAAAACTTAATAAAATATTTGGTAGTTACAAAATAAATGTGTACCTTTGCACTCGCAAATCAGAAATCACTCTGTAGCACATTTCGGAGAGATGGTAGAGTGGTCGATTACAGCGGTCTTGAAAACCGCCGTGCTGAGAGGCACCGGGGGTTCGAATCCCTCTCTCTCCGCTACCAAAAGGAGCTTAGCAATTTCGCTAAGCTCTTTTTTTATTTAGATGCGTTATTGATGATTTCTCTTTTCTCTTTTCTCTTTTTCAGAGTTTTCTTGAAGCTCTCTCATGTACTCGGCTTCCATTGCTCTGCACCTCTGTTGTCTTTACTTTATCCAGGCCGCTTCTTTCTCGTTCTCTGACTTCTGCTCTATAATGGCTTGAGCGACTTCAGCCACTCTTGTCCTACTAGTGGTTCTTGTGTCATAGATGTTTGGTTATAGTGTTTAGATTGGTTAGCGACTATGCGCTAGGAAATCCTTTCTCCTTGCCATCATTTCGTCTATTTCTTCTAGCGAAAGAGGATGTTTTTGCCAATATTCTACTTGCTTCTTGCCCCTCTCTATGTTCTCCCAAAATGCCGGGGAAGTTGATACTTTCTTTTGAGCTTCTGTTAGTTTCATTTGCCTTTAGTATTTTATTCGCTTCTGCAAAGTTACCATTTTTCTTGGTTCCTCTGCAATATTTTTAGTTAAATTTTAAAACAAAAATGTTTCTGTGATGTGATTTTACTTCTTTCCAGATGCTCTTCCAAGGATAGTTCTATGTTTTTCATAGGCTGTCTTATAACCAATGTGCGTGTTTTTTTGTGTGCACCAGAATAGGTTAAGGAAGATTTTTGAAGTATCTTTGTAAGCAGCAAGGAGTTTTTCAGAAATTACTGCTTTTATCTTTTGCATGTATGGAATAAAATCATTAACTTTGCATCTGAGAGGAATAACAGTTTTGTTACATGGTTTAACTAAAAATGGTTCTATGAATATAAGATACAAGGAAAAAACGAAGATTGTGGATGTCGTGATTACGGCTCTGGCAGGAGTGTTCTCCGTGGGTGTCATGCTATATGGGGTAGGCTATTTGGGAATAAGAGAGGCGTGGCCGGAGTTAGTGCTTAATGTGTTTTATATTGCATGCTTGTTGATGATATGGATGTATATCTTCAATCGCTTAGAGACGCAGAAGTTTAATTACTGGTGTTCGGTATGCGTTGGCATCACGGTGTTGTTGCGTGACGTACTCTTTCCGCCACCGTTGGCAAACTATCCGCTTCATCTTTTATGCCTTACATTATCGGTGTTGCTTCTTCTCATGCTCACCTTCTTCTATGCTCGTAAAAAATGGAAGTCTTACTCCAAACGCAACTTATGGATGATATTTTTTGTAGATGTGGCCATTGCCGCACTATATAATTATGTCATATACCTTACCCCCGTTGATGAATATACAGACTATTTTCTCACGGAGATATGGATTCGTCCAACTATCACCTATGGACTCGTGGCTTGCTTCGTGTCAGAAGTTAAAAATGATTAGCTATTCTGAGAATTAAATATAATAGAAAACCTGATAAAAAGAATTATCCCTACAAACTGGTGTTTGCAGGGATATTCTTTTGAGGGTGCCCGGTGGGACTCGAACCCACGACATTCAGAACCACAATCTGACGCTCTAACCAACTGAACTACGGGCACCATAGTTGTTGTTTTTGTTAAGCGAGTGCAAAGGTAATACTTTTTTCTGAACTGACAAAATTTTTTGAGGAAAAATATTTCAATAACAATAAATATTTGTGTTTTTCATGAATTTTTAGTAACTTTGTCTTTAATATACTCGGGGTGCTGATGAATTTTGTCCTGAAAACGACAGAATACAAGGCTGAGATTATACCCATAATGACCTGATGCAGGTAATGCTGCCGTAGGGAATGGATTTTAGAATGACGAACTTCGAGTGATGACCGCTTTATTATTATATGCGGTTGTTGCTCATTGTTTTTATTATATGATATGAAGATAAAAGTTAATAATAAGGAAACAGAGACGTCTGCAAAGAACGTAGGCGAACTGGCAAGGGAACTGGCTCTGCCGGAGCGTGGCGTGGCATTGGCTGTTGAACAGACAATGATTCAGAGAAGTAACTGGGACAGTACACCACTTAAAGAAGGTGCTAATGTGTTGATCATAAAAGCTGCTTGCGGAGGATGATTCAGTTTATTAGTCATTACACGGATAAATACACTTACCTTGACTCCATACGGATGGCACTGGAAGGTGGATGCCGGTGGATTCAGTTGCGCATGAAAGATGTAACGGCAGATGAGATACGTCCTGTAGCAATGCAAGTCAATGCAATGTGTAAGGAACAGGATGCTACCTTTATTATAGATGACCACGTAGAACTTGTTAGGGAAATCGGTGCTGACGGCGTGCATCTTGGGAAGAATGACATGCCCATAGCAGAAGCCCGTAAGTTGCTTGGCAGGGATTTTATAATAGGAGCGACGGCAAATACCATTGATGACGTGAGGGCGCATTGCTCAGCAGGGGCAGACTACATAGGTTGCGGCCCGTTCCGCTTTACTTCAACGAAGAAGAATCTCTCGCCAGTGTTAGGCCTTGAAGGATATGAATACATAGTGAAATGTATGAAGGAAGAGGGAATGAGTATTCCTGTGGTGGCAATAGGAGGCATAACGGCAGAGGACATTCCGCAGATAAAGGCTATAGACATAGACGGCATTGCGCTGAGCGGCAGTGTGCTGACGGCATCAGAGCCGGTAGAAGAAATGAAACGACTTATAAAAATAGAAAAACAAGTATATGGATAAACTGATTATAGCAGGACGTGAGTTTAACTCGCGTCTGTTCCTGGGAACAGGAAAATTCAACAACAATGCCCTGATGGCAGAGGCTATCAAGGCAAGTGAGACGGAAATGGTGACAGTGGCAATGAAGCGCGTGGAACTGGATGACGAGCAGGATGACCTGCTGACACACATCACGCAGAACAAAAACATACAGCTGTTGCCAAACACAAGTGGTGTGCGCAATGCTGAGGAAGCAGTGTTTGCTGCACAGATGGCACGCGAGGCATTCGGTACTAACTGGCTGAAACTGGAGATACATCCAGACCCTCGCTATTTGCTGCCTGATTCAGTGGAGACGCTGAAGGCCACAGAGCAGTTGGTAAAACTGGGTTTTGTGGTACTGCCATACTGCCAGGCAGACCCCACACTGTGCAAGCACCTTGAGGAGGCTGGTGCCGCCACCGTTATGCCGTTGGCTGCTCCTATAGGAACGAACAAAGGATTGCGCATGAGAGATTTCCTGCAGATAATCATAGAGCAGGCCACAGTGCCTGTGGTGGTGGATGCAGGTATTGGCGCTCCGAGCCATGCCGCAGAGGCAATGGAACTGGGAGCAGACTGCTGCTTGGTAAACACTGCAATAGCTGTAGCTGGCGACCCTGTGCAGATGGCGGTGGCATTCAAAGAAGCTGTGATAGCAGGCCGTCGTGCATATGAAGCAGGTCTCGGCGCAGTGAGTGACAGCGCTGAGGCTTCAAGTCCGTTGACCGCATTTCTTAATTAAAACTCTTAACTCATAACTTGGACATCACTATGCCACAAGATAACAAAGCATACGCAAAAAGAGAAAAAGCATACATGCAGGGCAAGCTGTTCCCATATATAAAGGTGGGAATGACAAAGGTGAACCTTACGCCAACGGTGACGAAGGATAAGAATGGCGTGCCCCATACAGAACAGAATGCCCCGGTATACATATACGACACAAGCGGCCCATTCTCAGATCCTAATATAGAGGTGGATTTGAAGAAAGGTCTGCCGCGCATGAGAGAGCAGTGGATAATTGACCGTGAGGACACGGAACAGTTGTCGGAGATAACGAGCGAGTATGGCAAGCAGCGACTTGCAGACCGTTCGCTCGACTCACTGCGCTTTGAGCATATACAGTTGCCACGCCGTGCAAAGCAGGGCAAGGCAATAACGCAGATGGCATACGCCAAGGCCGGCATTATAACGCCGGAGATGGAGTATGTGGCAATGCGCGAAAACATGAACTGTGAGGAACTGGGTATCAAGACGCATATCACACCGGAGTTTGTGCGTGACGAGATAGCCAGAGGTCGTGCGGTGCTTCCTGCAAACATCAACCACCCGGAGAGTGAGCCGATGATAATTGGCCGCAACTTCCTTGTGAAGATAAACACCAATATCGGAAACTCTGCCACCACATCTTCCATAGACGAGGAGGTGGACAAGGCTGTGTGGTCATGCAAATGGGGAGGCGACACACTGATGGACCTTTCCACTGGTGCAAACATTCACGAAACGCGTGAATGGATTGTGCGCAACTGTCCGGTGCCGGTTGGTACGGTACCAATATATCAGGCACTGGAGAAAGTGGACGGAAAGGTGGAAGACCTTGACTGGGAGATATTCAAGGACACGCTGATAGAACAGTGCGAGCAAGGTGTTGACTACTTCACCATCCATGCAGGCATACGCCGTCAGAATGTGCATCTTGCCGATTCGCGCCTTTGCGGAATAGTAAGCCGCGGCGGTTCTATAATGAGCAAATGGTGCCTGATACACGACAAGGAATCATTCCTTTATGAGCATTTCGATGATATCTGCGACATCGTGGCACAGTATGACGTGGCCCTGTCGCTCGGTGACGGACTGCGCCCTGGTTGTACGGCAGATGCCAATGATGCGGCACAGTTTGCGGAACTGGATACCATGGGCGAACTCGTGACGCGTGCATGGGAGAAGAACGTGCAAGCATTTATTGAAGGACCAGGCCACGTTCCGATGCATAAGATACGTGAAAACATGGAGCGTCAGCTTGACCATTGCCACGAGGCACCATTCTACACACTTGGTCCGATAGTGACAGACATTGCGCCGGGTTACGATCATATCACGAGCGCCATTGGTGGTGCACAGATAGCATGGTTTGGTACAGCAATGCTTTGCTATGTGACGCCAAAAGAACACCTTGCATTGCCTAATCGTGAAGACGTGCGTGTAGGTGTCGTGACATACAAGATAGCAGCCCATGCGGCAGACCTTGCCAAAGGACATCCGGGTGCACAGGTGCGTGACAACGCACTTTCAAAGGCACGTTTCGACTTCCGCTGGCGTGACCAGTTCCATCTGAGTCTAGACCCAGAGCGTTCACTGCAATACTTTGAGGAGGCTGGACATACAGACGGAGAATATTGTACCATGTGCGGACCTAATTTCTGTGCAGCAAAATTGACACATGACTTGCGAAAACTTTAATAAGGAACAGCTTCGCAGATACAACCGTCATCTGATACTCGACGGTTTCGGCATGGAAGGACAGAAGCAGCTTCTCAATTCGCGTGTGCTCATAGTGGGAGCAGGTGGATTGGGGTCGCCAGTTGCCCTGTATCTTGCAGCAGCAGGAGTGGGAACTATCGGTCTGGTGGACGGCGATACGGTGTCGTTGACAAATCTGCAGCGACAGGTCATTCACTCTACGGCAGACGTAGGTAGGCCGAAAGTGGATTCTGCAGCTGAGCGTATTAAGGCGCTGAATCCCGATGTCGAGATAGAGAAACATGAACTGTATCTCAATGAAGACAATGCCCTTGACATCATACGCAGCTATGACTTCGTGGTTGAAGGTTCGGACAACTTCTCCGCAAAGTATCTCGTCAATGATGCCTGTGTGATGTTGGATAAGCCGTTTTGTATCGGTGGAATAAACAGATACAGTGGCCAGGTGATGACCCATAAGCCAGGTACAGCCTGTTACCGATGCCTGTTTCCTGAACCTCCGAAGAAGGAAGACGTGGAAACATGTGCCATGGTAGGAGTGCTTGGAAGCATTGCCGGTATGCTTGGTACAGTGCAGGCAACAGAGGTGATAAAGCATCTGGCAGGCATTGGAGAACCGTTGTATGACAGTATGCTGACATTCGATGCCCTGACGATGCAATGGAATAGATTCACATTCAGTAAGAATAAGAAATGCGCTTTGTGTGGAGAGACACCTTCGATAACAGAGTTGAAGGAATATGCTTTCCAACCATGCAAAAATAATAAATGAATTATGAATAAGAAACTGAAGACAGTGTGGTATGCCTTGACAATAGGTCTCACAGTGTTTCTTGCTATGACTTTCATTATAGTGAATTATGTCATAGACACGCCGCTCATAGACATACCTCAGGTGACGATGTATTACCTGAAGATGTTGATGATAGTGTTGACACTTGTTCTCATACCAGCATCATTGAAGTATGTTAATAGTGAAAGGTATGACAATACTGAGCCAGACGAAAAATCAGGTTTGACAAAATACGGCATGATGTGCTTGATGCGACTTGTCATAATCAATAATATAGCTTTTGCTGACTGTATTATATATATGGTTAGTGGCGATGTGTCTTTTTTCTATCTTGCTGTCATCATGTTGCTGGCGATGATGTTTATGCGAGGTGACAGAAGTCCGAAAGAACTATGAAGGAAGTAACGCTTACTGCCCTTGAACCGGAAGACCTTGAGGTGTTGTACACTATAGAGAATGACCCTCAGATGTGGTGTGTCAGTGATACTAATGCACCATACAGCCGTTATGCCCTTCGCAACTATATCTCATCGCAGCAATTTGACATTTATGCTGACAAGCAGGTTCGTTTCGTGATACGTGTTGACGGCAAGGCGGTAGGATTGATAGACTTGTTCAATTTCGCACCTCAGCATCTGCGTGCAGAGATGGGAGTGGCAATATTGAATGAAGAACAGGGAAAAGGCTATGCCGAACAGGCTATAAGACTGTTGCAGCAGTATTGTAGCAGTACATTGAACCTACAGCAGATATATTGTGTGGTTCCAGCAGACAATGCCCCTTCCATTGCGATGCTTGTGAAAACAGGTTTCGCTGAGGTGGTGCGGTTGGAGAACTGGCTGAAGTATGCTGATGTATGGAAGGATGCTGTTATGCTCCGCTATGTGTTTGATGGCGGCAAAAATGTATAAGAAAAGAATAATATAAGTAAAATAGTAACAAAAAAGTGTTTTCAGACGAATTACTTAACATAAGTTGGGAGGAGACCACAGAGCAGATTGCTCAGATGACCGAGATGGACGTGCGCCGTGCGTTGGCAAAAGACCACTGCGATGTAAACGACTTTATGGCATTGATTTCACCTGCTGCGGAACCATATCTTGAGCAGATGGCGCGTTTGTCAAGGAAATATACGGAGGAACGATTCGGCAGAACGATGTCAATGTTCATTCCACTTTATATTACAAACTCCTGTTCTAATTCATGTGTCTATTGCGGTTTCCATCGCAGTAATCCGATGGCACGCACCATACTGACACCAGAACAGATAGAGGATGAGTACAAGGCTATCAAGAAACTCGCTCCCTTTGAGAATATCCTTCTTGTGACGGGCGAAAACCCTGCCAAGGCCGGTGTGCCTTATCTTGCTAAGGCCATTGACATAGCAAAGAAATATTTTTCAAACATCAAGATAGAGGTGATGCCTCTCAAGGCGGAGGAATACTATGAGTTGACCAAGCATGGACTTAACGGTGTGATATGTTTCCAGGAGACATACCACCGTGAGAACTATAAGATATACCATCCCGCAGGCATGAAGAGTATTTTTGAATGGCGACTTAATGGTTTCGACCGTATGGGACAGGCGGGTGTTCACTCCATAGGCATGGGAGCATTGCTCGGTTTGGAAAAAGAGTGGCGCACCGATGTCGTTATGATGGCGTATCATCTGCGTTATCTGCAGAAGCATTACTGGCGCACAAAGTATTCTGTCAACTTCCCGCGTATGCGTCCTGCACAGAATGAAGGCTTCCAGCCCAACTGCTTTGTTAATGACCGTGAGTTAGCTCAGGTGACATTCGCCATGCGTATCTTTGACCATGATGTGGATATTTCCTACTCAACCCGTGAGCCACAGTTCATCCGTGACAATATGTGTACGCTCGGTGTTACCACCATGTCGGCAGAGTCAAAGGTCAACCCTGGTGGTTACCATACCTATCCGCAGGCGCTGGAACAGTTTACCGTCAGTGACGACCGCACTGCCAAGGAGATAAACAGACGTTTGAAAGAACTTGGACGTGAACCTGTATGGAAGGATTGGGATGCAAGTTTCGATTTCTATAAATCAGGAAAGTCATGTTTGAAACAATAGTGATAACGTGTCCCTTTTTCTTTGATGAAGAAGCTGAGGCTATAAACGACTATCTCCATCGTGGTTTCAAGGTGCATATAAGGAAACCTGAAGCTGACATACGTCAGGTTGAGGATTTGTTGTGCCGGATACCAATAGAATACCGTTCGAGGGTTGTACTTCATGATTTCTTTTCTTTGGCAGAACAGTATGCTGTCGGTGGAGTGCATCTTAATTCTCGAAACGCAGAACCGCCGAAAGGGTGGGGGGGCACTGTCAGCAGAAGCTGTCATTCACTTGATGAGGTAAGGGAGTGGAAACAGAAAATGGATTATGTGTCGCTTTCGCCGATATTCGATTCCATATCAAAGCAGGGTTATCGCTCTGCTTTTACGAGGAAGATGATATCTGAGGCAGTTTCTGACGGCACTATTGATGAAAAGGTGTATGCCCTCGGTGGCATCACGTTTGACAGGCTTGACGAAGTAAGACAAATGGGCTTTGGAGGAGCCATGATTCTAGGAGACGCATGGAAGTGATATTGACCATAGCAGGCAGTGACAGCGGAGCTGGCGCAGGCATACAGCAGGACCTGAAGACGGTGACAGCACTTGGGCATTACTGTGCAACGGTCGTGACGGCTGTTACGGCGCAGAACACAATGGGTGTGCTGGGCGTTATGCCTGTTGGGAAAGATATGTTGGCAGCACAGCTGCGTGCGGTACTCTCTGACTATGCCATAGGTGCAATAAAAATCGGGATGATACCCAACAAGGAGTGTGCAGAAGCCATCGTTGAGGCTCTGCATGACGTGGCGTGTCCCGTTGTGTGTGACCCCGTGATGATTTCTACCAGCGGCACGCAGCTTATGAGTGATGACTGCATAGAATATGTTTCCGAGGCTTTGTTTCCATTGTGTACCCTTGTTACTCCCAATATACCGGAGGCAGAACGCCTATGCTTGCCGCATGGTGCAAAGGGGCGTTACAGTGTACTGTTGAAGGGAGGACATGCTGACGGTTGTGATATGACGGATATACTCATTACAGCAGAGGGAGAGAAACACACCTTTACGTCGCCTCGCATAGAAACCACAAACCTGCATGGTACGGGATGCACACTGTCGAGTGCCATAGCAACATATCTTGCAGAAGGACAGTCATTGTCTGACGCTGTTCGCTTTGGCAAGGATGTAATAAATAGAGGAATAAATGGAGGCAAAGATCTTCATATAGGAAAAGGCAACGGACCGCTGTGGCTTGGAAAAGTCTAAGGAGGTTTATATTATAAAAAAGTCCTTATCTCTTTTATATGTGATACAATAAAAAAGGTGCACCGGAAATCCGATGCACCTTTTATTATTGCTATAATCTTCAGTGAGATTACTTGAGCTCTGCGAGGTACTTGATAGTACGAACCATCTGAGAAGTGTAAGAGTTCTCGTTGTCATACCAAGAAACAACCTGTACCTGATATGTGTCGTCGTCGATCTTGCTAACCATTGTCTGAGTAGCGTCGAAGAGAGAACCGAACTTCATACCGATGATGTCAGAAGAAACGATCTGATCCTCAGTGTAACCGAAGCTCTCTGTAGAAGCAGCCTTCATGGCAGCGTTGATACCCTCAACAGTAACGTCCTTAGCCTTAACAACAGCAACGAGGATTGTTGTAGAACCTGTTGGAGTTGGAACACGCTGTGCAGAACCGATGAGCTTACCGTTCAGCTCAGGGATAACGAGGCCGATAGCCTTGGCAGCACCTGTTGAGTTAGGAACGATGTTCTGAGCACCTGCACGTGAACGACGGAGGTCACCCTTGCGCTGAGGACCGTCGAGAATCATCTGGTCGCCAGTGTAAGCGTGTATGGTTGACATGATACCTGAAGCGATAGGAGCGTATGCGTTCAGGGCAGCAGCCATAGGAGCGAGACAGTTAGTTGTGCAAGAAGCAGCAGAGATAACTGTGTCAGCTGGAGTCAGAGTCTTGTGGTTAACGTTGTAAACGATGGTTGGGAGGTCATTGCCTGCAGGAGCAGAGATAACAACCTTCTTTGCGCCAGCCTGGATGTGGGCAGAAGCCTTCTCCTTAGAAGTGTAGAAACCTGTGCACTCGAGAACTACGTCAACACCGAGCTCACCCCATGGCAGCTCAGCTGCGTTTGGCTTAGCGTAGATAGTGATCTTCTTACCATCAACTACGATGTAGTCCTCACCAGCCTCTACAGTGTGCTTACCCTCGCCGAACTTGCCAGCGAAACCACCCTGAGCGGTGTCATACTTAAGAAGGTGAGCAAGCATCTTTGGGCTTGTAAGATCGTTGATTGCAATTACCTCGTAACCCTCAGCCTCAAACATCTGACGGAAAGCGAGACGACCGATGCGGCCGAAACCGTTAATAGCTACTTTTGTCATTTTTGTTTTTAATTTATAAATTAGATAAAAAATGTATCCTGGTACAAATTTGGTTGCAAAATTACTATTTTTTTTTCAATTATCAGTCTATTTGCAAAAAAAAATAATTAAAATGCTTTATTTAGATAAAAAGTTTGTAATTTTGTAGTCAAATTGCTATTTGCACATTTCAATTTAACAATATACACATTATTATTATGAGCAAATTTTTTTCTGAATTCAAGGAGTTTGCCATGCGCGGCAACGTGATGGACATGGCAATCGGTGTAATCATCGGCGGTGCTTTCGGTAAGATTGTCACCAGTTTGGTGGAGGATGTCATCATGCCTCTTATCTCAAAGGCTACTGGTGGCGTAAGTTTCGTTGACCTGTTCATTAACCTGGGCGAGGGCAGTTACAAGACTCTTGCTGAAGCCAAGAAGGCAGGCGCTGCTGTGCTGGCTTATGGTCAGTTTGTTCAGAATATACTTGATTTCCTCATCATCGCACTGTGTATTTTCCTGATGATAAAGGCTGTCAACAAGGTTAGTCGCAAGAAAAAGGAAGAGGCAGCAGAAGAAGCTCCGGCAGAGCCATCTGCAGAGGAGAAACTGCTGACGGAAATTCGTGACCTGTTGGCTAAGAAGTGATGAATGGTATGCTGACATAATAATCCGTCCGCATACGGAGCGCTGATGCTCTGTGTACGGGGACGGTTTGCGTTTTCAGCGTTATGCGTATTTTGTCAATACGGTATAGATGGATATTTTGATAAAAAAATGAAAAGAATTATGAAGAAGAAAAACAATGTTTTATCTACTCTGATGATGTTCATGGGCATAATGAGCATGGTTATGTTGACGTCGTGTGGTGGTGCGGATATGGATGATAATTCGTATGCTGACCCTGCCAACGGCCATGAGTATGTTGACCTCGGTTTGTCTGTCAAATGGGCAACATGCAATATTGGTGCGAATAATCCATGGGAGTATGGTGACTACTTCGCATGGGGCGAAACCAACAAAAAGAATTACTACGATTGGACAACCTACAAATGGTGTAATGGCACAGATAAAAGCTTGACTAAATACAACGACACCAGCGAATACGGTGTAGTTGACAACAAAAAACAACTCGAACTAAACGACGATGCTGCTCATGTAAACTGGGGTGGCGCATGGCGCATGCCAACTAATGAGAATGGGCAAGAATTGTATGCCAACTGCTATTGCGAGTGGACAAACAACTACAAAAATACCAATGTCAAGGGTTTCATATTCTATAAGGTCAAGAATAACAACGATAAGGGTAAGATGAAATTTCCCAACGGTGGTGACAACCCTTCGGAATACTATACTACAGCATCAGATACCCACATTTTCCTTCCTGCTGCTGGTGCTATGGTTGCGTCCGATGGCCTGTGGGAAGTAGGTATACAAGGCAATTACTATACATCCAAAGGTTATGGGCAAGACGCTAATGGTATATGGTTCAGAAATGAACCCCAAAACGCTACGATGATGACCTGGGGTGGCATTTCTCCACGGTGCTATGGCTGCTCGGTGCGACCGGTCATCCCGTAAGGCATTGCTTCGCTACGCTCAGAGTGAATAGTGAATAATGAATAGTGAATAATACGCTGGTGACACTGGCTTGATGGTAAGTCTAAATGTAACTTGTATTATTCACTATTCATTTGTTATCTTGGTTTTCATCAGCGAAAAATCTGATATCTGTGAAATGGCAAAGCAAAACATTGGTAATTGATTTTGTCCTATCACAACGCCTTTCTTAACCCGTTATAGAGGGCTGTTTTCTGAAAAACTTTGCGGTAGGTCGGTTTTTCGGCAATTTTGGCGCAGCCGTAACTTATTGATACTCAGTGGCAGCATTTTATTCTTGCGGTAAAAGCTATCATATTACATTGTGAAAGCTATCCTTTTACCTCGCAAAAGATATCCTTTTAGAACGTAAAATGGCTGCTATTTCGCGCTAAAAGCTATCACTTTACACAAAAAAACGAAGAAAAAAGTCCTTTTCGGGGTACTTCCTTCTTCGTTTTATGGTATTTTCTAACTCTGGTTTGCGTTTTCCCGCGAACTTTTTTCAGAGCATGAAATGTCAAAAATGTCCTATCAATATGGGCAGACGGCGCGGACTGGCATGCCTGAAGTTCTGATGGAACGTGAGTAACTCAATCGTTCAGAGCGTGTAGTCATTGAATTGGCAGCGTCAATATCCTGCTCATAGAGCGTGGATGACCAATATGCGGCCATTTCTTTGGCTCATCCGACATTACGAGTGATGCGATAGTCATCACTCGTAATGTCGGATGAGCCATATTACGTTGTAAAAGCTATGCTTTTACAATGCCTTACCATTCCAGACGATTTCCCGTCTGATACACATCACTGATTACCAGCACGTTACTAAAAACGAAAAATCCTTGCGATTTTTGGCACCAAAATAGAGTTTGGTGATTTTCATCGCAAGGATTCGCAAGTTAAATACGAAAAAAAAATTCATTCTCGCAGGTATGTTAAACCTGCCTTATTCAAATTCCACGGTGATCTTTTCTATTTTGACCTGGCCATTGGCAGCATGAAGGACCACCTTGCTGGCAGAGCCTTCCCAAGTAACAGTATTGGCAGAAGTGTTAGCAACAGCAGTGGCAACACCATCCAATCCCTGTAGGTTATAGCAATAATCAGGTATGCAGCCAATGACGATTTTCTTTATCTTCCTTCCGTTTGTCGTGGCAATGCTGAGTACTGAGTTCTTGTAAATGCGTATTTGACTTTCATTAGGAGCCACCGCATTCATAGTACTTGTATGCTTATAGTAGCCTACTTTCAGACCTTGCGTTGTGGTACAATAGCCAGAACCATAAGTGCCGTCTGTATTCGATGTCCAGACTTGAGCAGTGGCATTAGTCAGAAAGGAGACAGAATTGCTGATCAGCGAAACGAGATAAGCCTGACCTGATACCGTCTCGGGAGTATTTTCCTGGTAGTTCATCAACTTGCCACAAACGACAACCTCGTCGCCGACACGGATGTCAGTCTGACCTGTCTCATATTTCTTATTTCCCAAGTAGAGGATGCGGAAGCAGAAGAACTCATTGTTCTGACTGCCGTCAGCGGAAATGAAGAATGAAGCATTGCCATAAGTTCCGCCCTCAGCAAATGTTCCATTGTTTGAGATTCTGGATATCTTTCCTTTTATATATACATCGTCTGTCTTGTCGTAGTCGGTATTACTCTTCCATTTCAGACCTTGCACGGCATTGATAGCCTCTATGGGGCTATACGGATTGCCAATTGTGCCTTTACCAGCTTTTTCGTTGGATATATCCTCACCTCCACAACTTGTGAACGTTAATGCGACACAGAGCAGTGCCAACATTGAATAAATCAGCTTTTTCATATTGTTATTGTTTGTTTAAGTAATCGAATTAACTGCAAAGTTATAATTTTTTTTTGAATATCACGCAAAAAGTAAGGAATTATTTTCAGCAAAGACTTTTTAGTAAGTCTTTTACGAGTGGGCATTAACCCTATAAGGAAGAGGGTCAAATAACCTTCATTACCAATGATTTGGATACGCCTGCAACTGTGATTTGTGAGGCTTACAGAAGGCGTTGGCAGATTGAAACGCTGTTCAAGAGGCTAAAACAGAACTTTTCGCTCAAATACTTCCGTCGCCTCACCGGCATGACTCCCGGCGAGTATAAATCTATCAGTTGAGTAACTTTTGTATTGAAAAGTAAATGTGACTCGCTTGCGTCGGAAAAGGCATAAATGAAGATTTCAATAA